>Ga0116231_10004006_pt1 | contig 30116 bp, 31 predicted proteins | sample S1TSphgellanicum_2_FD_89695 | JGI IMG/M metagenome (GOLD analysis project Ga0116231, IMG submission 89695) | Host-associated microbial communities from peat moss isolated from Minnesota, USA - S1T2_Fd - Sphagnum magellanicum MG | ecosystem: Host-associated > Plants > Peat moss > Unclassified... | reverse complement strand
ATTCCAAGCAATATGTTGTTGCTACAAGAATTTTGTGAAGTTTTGCTAAAATGAAAATGATAATTATAGAAATGAAAATATTATTGAGTTTTTCAATTGCCCAAAGTTTTTTATAAAAAAAAATATCCTCGATTGTTTTATGTTTGTTTCAAGAAGTAACAAGGAATATAAAAGGATGAATAAAAATTTGTTCTTCATATGTGGTTTATAACAAGATTTGGCTAGATCTTCTTAAAGATGATTATCATTTTTTTTAACATCTTGCAAATTAGGTTATAAGAATGGATTAACATTCAAAATATTACTGAATAATGTCAATTTTTCAATAATAAAATTTTCCATGTTTTAACAATCCACACATTGAGCTTTGAACTGCAAATTGACATTAATGGGGAAGTAAATGAGTTAACCATCTAACCTAGTATCAAACATAATTGTTGTTTTAAAAATATATCCATAAGGAATACCATTTTGTTTCTTTGTTTTCAATTTTGGTTGAAGTGTTATGATTGCAATATTTGGAACCATAACAAATTTGAATTTTGAACTAGACCCTTTCACATTTTAGTGTTAACATTCATAACATTCATCAAATAGGCACCATTAGTTGAATTATTTTTTTGTGATGAATTGTTTTATCAATGAATATTGGCACATGATCTATCTCACTTGTACATGTTCTGTTAATAAATAAATTAAATGTGCAAACAAGAAATTAAAAAATTGAAAAAATTATTTTTTTCATGCATTTTTTTTCACATGAAAAGAGAAGAGATTCAAAACTCAATCCTAGTGGAATAATATCATATATGGACATTTTTATATTGTAATACCTTTTAGGTTTGGAAGTAAATAAATGAATTTTGGAATTTTTAGATTTATTTGAAATGTTGAAATCTAAGCAAATTATTACCCTTAATTTGTTAAAAATTTGGGAATTTGGCCAAATTTTTGTGATTCCAAATTCTTTTACCTCACATTTTAATTTTCTTTTCCTTCATAATGATTAAGGTTTGGGGTTTGTAAATATAATGTCATGCATGAGGTAGGTTAACAATACTTACTTTGTTAATTTAGGTATAATTATTAAGTTTCCATACTCGTTCTCCAATGCCAATTTATATTACCTTAGGTTCTTGTTTAGACATTTAGATCAATTTTATTTTATTTTAATTTTTTAAAAGCTTTGTTATGTAGCCAATTAGGTGGTAGTCATCCATAAGCCCATTTAGCCAAATGTGGCTATTGGACATATGAAAGGAAGAATTTTAAACATACTTATATATATGCGGGGCTAGCTACGTGAACCATGTATAGAAATACACCGATTTAAAAACACTTTTGTTAAATAAAAATTGATTTTTTCCCAAAACACCGTAAGATTTGTGACATAAAATTGAAAATTCATGCAATAGTGCAAATTTTTTGTCAATGTTCTCAATGTGTTCCCAACATGTTCTCAAGTTGTTCACAATAGAATCAGGCACACCTTTTATCAAAGAGGCACATGATGATGGGGGAACATGAGGAGGAAAAAAACAAGAGCAAAAAAAAGGGGCTTTTGGGGTGTGTCCCCACACAACTAAGTATGCTAATCAATGTGAATCATACCCAAAGAGCATCTTGATGGCCAAAGGCCTGAAAGTAAAGCAATCTAGGTGGCAATCCTATTTTTCCACATTTGCATAAGTGTGAAAAGAATATATGGTTCTAAATTAGTAAATAGGTAAGGGTTAGTGGGTTGTAAATAGGTAGGTATGAAAAACTTAACCAAGGTAACCACCATGGTTAGCTATGGAGATGGAACTTCATAACAAAAGTGTTTAATAGGAAATCTGAAATGTTTTTCATCACGCCCGGATGATGATCTCAGGCAAAACATTTTCAGTTGCATATTCTAAACTTAGAGCTTTATAAGTTTGAGGCACATTATATACCCTAATTAGCCAACATTTGCATGCTAATTTGTTTTCCAATCGATATGTTTGACGACACCTTTGTCTTCATATCTTTCATTCGTAAAAAAGGCTTTTCCTTTGAAAGGCAGAAAATTCTAGCAAATCTAGAAAAAATAATAAAACCTTGTGGCCTTCCTTATGCACAAAGGATCTTCTGACTAAAAACTTTCCTTGGGTTCAATTATGGTTAAGTTAATTGTTTCAAGTTAGGTGTAAATACCAACTCAATTCTAGTCTTTATAATTGCATATGCATTTGGGGTATCGAAATTGCTGGGGTGGGACACTCCCAAATCAAGGCCACCCTTTTGTTCGTGTAATGCCCTCCTCCCCTCCCTTGGGGCCTTAAACCGAGCACTTAAACATGTGTGTAAGGGTAAGGCTTGAGGCCATGTGCTTTTATTGGAATTAAAGAAAGGCTCGATGCAAGGTAGAGTTGAACATAGGCCTAATTTTGATAAAACTTGTGATTGATTGAACGCTAAGTTAATTACGATGGTTTTCAACACCACATGAAAAATTTCACAAAAATTCATTTCATTGTTATGAAGATGATTTAATGACGAAATTGACCGTAGGCTAAATTACTCTCTTTTTGGCAAAGCCATTCGTACTCTTGTTTTGAAGACAAAGAGCCCGTAATAGGTATAACCGAACGAAGTAAGGAGGGCATTTCCAAAGTATTACTCACTTTGAGGAAAATAGCTAAGCTAAGCGGAACTCTATTTAAATTTGAGTAATTAAAAAAAATAAAAAAATCAAGGTGCATGTCACATGATGCCCCTGACATGAAAGAAATATTTATTTAAAGCACATATCTAACGAAAGGCAGATATTTATTTATTTATTTAAAGCACATGTTAAAGGTTTTTTTAATATTGTTAATGGACAAAAAATCGTAAGAGTGTTGGTTTTGACCGCCTCCAGAAACTATCCCTGACTACCAGGCAGGGCCAACAAAGTCGGTAAAAACAGTGTTTGCGGGGGGAGGGGGGGGGGGGAGGGGGTTTTTTTAATTAAAAAAAACCCCCAAAAAACCCTACCAGCAAAAAATCAGTTAGTAATGGTTCAAACGTACCAGCCCGTGTCCGCACGCGCGGCGACCGGTGGTAGGCGGTAATGTCAGGAACGACACGGTCCTGCAACACTGACACGGTTTCTTCCTCGCTCTCTCTCGCTCTCTCTCGCCCGCTCCCTCTTCCTCTGCTTCTTCGCTTCGCCATCTCCCTCTTCTGCGCTTCAATCCCGGCAATCGGCAGCGTTTTTCGTGGATCCGTTTACAGCATCGGTTCCGTTTGCTTCCTGTGATTCACATGTATTTTTTCGCTTCCGAAATGTCTGTATTTTGAGCCCCGGTTGACCCGATTTCGTCGCTACTGTCGACCCCTTCTCCTCATCTTCTTCCGCCCGCCTTGATGTGCGGAGCGATGTTCGCTCCCTCCCACCTTGCTGCTGGTTCTGGGAATTAGCTATTTCCGGGAAGTCGGAGAGGACTGTGTGCACGCGTTCCCGGGGGGGTGGGGGGGAGATCTTCTTTTTCAGAGATCGGAGGGTTTTAGTGTGTGTCGGATCGGGGGGGTTTTTGGCGCTTCTCGCTTTGAGAGGACGATGACAATGATCATGAGGAGGAGAAGCAGAAGCTGGCGATTAGGCGGACCGATGCAGCAGCTCTGAGGATATCCTTCTGGTTAGTGTCTAATAATTTTGCTCTTCGTTTTCGCTTTCGCATGTGTGACGACGCCCGTGGTTTTTGTAACTCGAATATATTTTATTCGGGTGAAGGGAATAGTTCTCAAAACCTCTCGTCCAGCGCTCGGGGTCCTTGAGGATCATCCCCTTATGCTCTCGATCTTGCAAGGAAAACGAGTTTTCTTCTGGACCTATTGCTATATTTCTTTCTGTCGCCACTTGTGCTATTTCTAAATGGAAACACGTTTCGTCTTCTCCAATTTTTATTCACGTTTCTCCTCGCACTCTAGATCCGAGAGGTGATGCAATTGTGAACTATATCGAGCAATTGAATAAATCGCAAGCAATTGAAATCTGCTCGCTTTTCTCGCTCACTTAGCTTTTCACGAATCCGGATTTGTTGTCTCTTTTACAAGAATCGCAAACGCTCGTTGTTTGCCAGCCGTAGGTAGAGCCTTTTTTTTGTCGTGGAAGCAGTTATTTTAAACCGACAAAATAGAATCGAGGCCATGATCATCAAAGTCCAATACTTTTTTCGAAAGTTATTTCCGATTTTACAATCCCGATGCTTCTTAGTGACTGCTATGGACAATAAATCTACAGCCGTGAATTTCGCACTAAGCTACGTCTTCGCCGTCCGAGCAAGTTGAGGCCTCTTGGCCGCCTCATGCGGTCGATGCAAATATCGGACATACACACAACCCCCTTGCTACAAGGAGATGTCGGGACTATAGGTTCTGAAGAAGAAAAATGAACTGGAGCGTACCTGCTGTTCAGGGTGTGAGGCCCGTTTGTCTTTTACATCGTAGATCTTTTTTTGCTTGTGAAGAAGAAGTCAGAACGTTCCATTTCTGCACTTCATGTTGTGACAGGATTCCAGTGATTTTAGGGTTTTGATCTGGATTCTATTCATTAAAGAAGTGAGAATGGTGCATCCAGATTCCATACTGATCAGGAGGGATGGTGAGGTTGATCTTGCATGATACTTTGGTTCTGCCACTGCCATGATCTTTTCTGATCCTCCATGCTGGAGTGGATATCAGTTCGATCCCGAATGCTGAGAGACTTGTTATGAGTGATTGCACATTTAAGCAACAGGTCTTTTTGGGCTGGAACTCTTTGAAGTGCCATGCTAAAAATCTTGAGAGTAGCTTTGCTTGCAACTGAAGGAAACAAAGAAACTGGCACAATACCTTGAAAGTGATTAGGCGTATCTTGATGGAAGGGTGGAGGATGTTCCATTGACATTTTCACTCTAAATCTGCCAGATGACATTGTTCTGACATGTCTCTTTTGTTGACTGGATTTGTACAGATTCCAATGACTGTGCCAAGGAAGCATACCATAGTAGTCAGTTGGTTGGTTGCAAGCTTGCAGTCTTAGGAAGAACATTGTGTGTTGATTGATAAAGAAGGTTTGTGGAGAATATTCTAGAGCCTCTCTAAGGTTTCAGTGGTTAAGATGTCATGGAGCAATGGGATAATGCAAGGGTAATGTGAAAGAGAGATGGAAACTCGTGGACAGAGAGTAGGGGGGGGTTTTCCTGGATATAATGGGCCTGCACTACCCCGTGCCATGCGATCCTCCCGGGTACAATCTCCGCACCCATCAACTCATTTTGTGCCCTCATTGGTTTTTGTTGATCTTGAGCATTTGGAGTGGCCCAATTGGCAACATCATGTTCTTTTGTGTTTATGTGACAAGACTGAGATTCAAACTGCAATTGAGATGTGGTGGTAAGGCAATGGCCCAGTTGGTAACATGTTCTTCTTTTGCATTTATGTGACAAGACTGAGATTCAAACTGGAAATAGAGGTGTGATGGTAAGGCAATGCCTTTGCTGACATTTGATTTCTTGGCTTTCTTCGGCACATCCATTGTGTATTTTTAAAGCTACACTTCCAGTTCTCATCAGGTAATCAAGATGAACAGTATGCAGTTGACCTTACCTATAACTTTTTGCTTCTGCAGGGACTGCAATGATGCAGGAATAGTAGCCTCTGGCGAGTGGCCTGGGGCACAGTTATTGTATGGTTTTGGGTTTGCTGAGCTGTGTGTCATTCCATATGATTTAAAACCATTGAGACTTTCTGTACTAGAGACTATTGGAGTATGGGTTCTGTAGACTTGGTTTTTGCTCTATGGAGATGGCTCACCAACTTCATCTTGTACGACAAAGTGGTGTAATTTTTAACATACCCACTTGCAGCTGTTTTTGTAAATTTAAGCAATGATGTCCTGCTGGCTCTCATTGGATTGCCATCTTTTGTAAAGTCAGAAGATTCAGGTCCAAGGGTGGACATTCAGTGCATTCCCTTTCAGGTCTTGTATTTATATTTACAACAAGAAGAGCTTCTGTGTGAATGTCTGTAGTTGCTACATCTGAAGGCTTGTTCTGTGGTTATAAGAAAAAGTCTACAGAAACATGCAGAGCAAGGCCTGGTGTGTTGACACAGTTAGATTTCTGTGTGTGGCAGGGCCGAGCAGAATCTGCACGACTGCAGTCTACTGGTGGTGCCCAATCTGGAGTCTTTGAGCTGCTGGCAACTGTGGCAGGACAGTTTCTGCTGGATGATGGCAGCAAGAAGGAAGATCAAAACAATGAAGTCAAGCTAGGTTGTCACAAGCCATTGGACCAACAAAAACTGATCTTGGAGATGAACTCACAAGTACCATATACAGAGTGTGTGATGAATTATCTTGTTGCTCAAGAGCAGCAAATCACTGTAACTCCTTCAATTGCCTCACAGGTTGACACCCTGACAGAAGTGAGGATGAAAGAGGAGCCAGAGGAGGTTGACAGAGAGGATAAGAAAGAAGGTGGTGGAGAGCATGTCAAATCACATCCAATAATTGTGACAAACAAGTCTGCATTGTGGATTCCTGCACAGGATAAGGAGGATGAGGTCATTGCAAAGGACATTCCAGTGAAAGAAGGCATGGCAGCATCTGTACAGAATAAGTCTACAGAACTTGGAGATCAGGTGAAGGCTCCCTTTCCAGAGCTACTCTTGTTCTGGCACTAAGATCACTGTTGGATTTCTATTGTCAAAGATGTGAAATGTATGGTAAAGCCAGGAGTTAGTGACATGGTTTATTGCATGTTGATAGAAACAGATGTGTAGTCTGTGTATGAATACTATTATACAGATGATCATTTACACTGCAAAAGCTTTTGCAGGTCTTCGTATTGCAGAGTGATAGTGCCTTGTCAACTGCAAAGTTTGACCAGAATTTAGACACTGCTTCTGTGGCAGTCAAAGAGAGGATGCATGTTCCAGAAGTGCAGGGAGGAGGAACAGAAATGGAGCAGTGCTCTGCTGGCAAGCTTCCTGAGACTGAGGAGATAACAGAGGGCATGCCAATGCAGTCAATGGAAACCGTCAAGCAGATGCCTTTGATGAGCTCAAAAGACTTGCATTTATCCCCTCTAGACATAGATCTTCTGCCACTTATTGAGCAAGAGGAGAAGCAGCACAGTCTTTCTATGGAAAGTAATGAACTAGTTGAAGGTCTTCTGGAGGATCTTGAATGCCCAAAAGCACTGGGGAAGTTTGAGGCTGGTGCAGGACCTGCACATGGGGGAGATGTTATTCTTGAGACAGGGTTATTTCAAGTCCAGTGTAAAACCAGTGCAAGTGGTGAGGCTGTGCAGCCAGCAAAGCCTATTGATGTGAGCATTATCAAAACAGAAGAGAAAATAACAGTCAAGGTGGAAGAGAAGAACCCACATTTGTTGACAGGTGTGACAAGCTTCACGGTCACAACTTCAGGGCTTGAAGGGGGTCACAACACCAGAGCCATGTTCAAGAGGGTGAAGAGCAACAGGGATGCTAAGTTCTTCAAGCAAGAAACAATTAGACATCTTCGTTCCTCCCCACGCCTTGTCCAAGAGACAATGACAAAAATGCTTAAGAACTCATTTAGCAAGGGATTGAAATCCCGCAGGGCTGCCAACAAAGTTCTGAAGTCCAGCCCTGTCTCAGGAAGAAGAAGAAAGCAGCAACATGTTGACATGGAATCAGCAGATTCAGGTTCTAGTGGAGGTAACAAGGTCACATTATACGTTGTGATGCAAATGTATGTTAATAATTAAGAATGCATCAAATCAACACTTTCCTGTACAAGTGAAATTGTCTTGATTTTCATATCCATAAAGTCTTTACAGAAATGAGTGTCAAAAATCTACAACAGTGGTTCAAAGTCCTGATCATAAGGCATGTAGTTTATTGGCCCCTTTGCCAAAGCATTTTGTGCAGTTTTGGCAATTTGTTACCAAGATGAACTTTGGATTCAAGACTTGTGATCAGTAACCAGTAATGTCCTATCTTTAGCTCTATGTATTGAATTCTGCTGCAGATGCCATCTTTGGTCAGAAGACATTTTTTGGAGGGATTGGTGCCTTGACCCGGCAGCAGCGAACAACTAGAGGTCTGTCAGCAAAGAGGATGAAGATGGTGGATGGTCGTGGCAAACCAGCTTCAGAACTACATTTGAATACAAGCTGTTGTATGGAGATGGGGTTTGACTGTGTGGATGGTGAGCCCCCTGCTGCTGCTGCTAAACTCCGCAGTGGTATGGACCTGGTCCTCTCTTTGTTGGCCATTATGACTTCAATTCTTAACATACAGCACCTGGTCAGTCAATAAGTTCTTAAAAAGTGGCCAAAATACATGAGAGATCACTGGGTAAATCCCTTTGCGAATGGACCTCAGTTTGTGCAATAGGTATACACCTGATGGACCATGACCCTACACTCAGACACAGGCTCCAAGTCGATTGTATGAAAAGCGTTTCTGATTGATTACATTTGTTCATCTTTCTTTAAAAGATCTGCACATTTGCCACCAAACAAGGAGCTGACTGTCTGCATTTTTATGTAAATATGCTGCAGCAAAAGCTGCAAGTGTTGCGTCCTCTCCTACAGCCAAGGGTGTTTCAAAAAGGAGTTCAAAGAAGTCCTGTGAACCTCATGGTATACGTCATGGGCAGTTCACTGTCACCTGTTGATTTTCAACCTTTTCATCTGTTTCTGTTTTTCATACATCTTGAAATCATAATGGGATTTAATAGACAATTGCAGTGTGCATCATAACTGGATCATGTGTAGATCTCCCTCTGCACTGTTATCTCCCCTTAAAAAATCAGACATGATTATGTCTTGGACATATTCTGATGGACTGAGCAAATTGGTGTCTGCTGCAGTTAAGCTGAGCATCAAATCATTTGCTGTCCCAGAGCTGTTTGTGGACTTACCAGAATCAGCAAGTGTTGCCAATTTGAAGGTATGCTAGGGTTGGCCAGTTACTGCTTATGGACTGAATGAGATGCTTTATGATTTATGCATCAGCTGGCAGACAATGTATAGTAATCTGGGTGTAGGTATTCCTGTTACCCATTCTTTACAGTAAGTGATTCTGTGGTCCAGCCTTAAGTGACCACCAGTATTTCTATTGGAATTCAGAGAGCAGTTATGGATGCAGCAATGAGTTTGCTGGGAGGGGGCCTTCGAGTTCGGGTGTTGATGCAAGGCAAGAAGGTGCCTGATGAGGGTGCCACCCTCCTGCAAATGGGCATATCCCATACTGCCAGACCAGAATCCCTTGATTTCATGTTGGAGCCCAGTCCTTTACCCAGCTCCCCATCAACAATTCCAGAGGACCCATTGCTGGTTCTCTCCCATGCTGCCAACCAACCGTCACTGCGGTATGCATCTCAGAGGATTGTTAAAGTTACCTTGCTTTAATTGTTGCAACACTTTTGCTGTCCTTGATATTGATTCGATCTAGCATCATGCAGAGTCTACAGTATGGACTATGGTGGGGCCATTAGCTTTGTAGCTGATAAGTTTCACTTCTTGATGCTTATGAAAAATATAAGAAAGTTCACACTGGAGAAAATTCATGCACATAAAGTGGGAATGTAGTTAATGGTTTGTCTGTGAGTCATAACAAGGACTGGAGTTAACAGTCGGTATCACAGGTTCAAGCAGAGACTTCTTCACTCTGAACTACACATTCGAAGTATGGAAAGGGTTGGGCCAGAAGCCTTAAGGAATGGTGGTTTTACCTCTGTCCTTCCTCAGATCCTTACTCTGTCATGCCATCACCTCATACTGGTAATCTTGATCCAATATAGAATTACTACAAGAAAGCATTTGCATCCATTGATAACAGCAAGGATCATGGGTTTTGCAGGTATCCTGTGTTTGGATTACAAGGACTGGCTGGGGAAGTCAAAGGAGGATGTGGTGCATCAAAGGGACGGTTGAACAAAGGGAGTAGTGGGACACTAGGGCACACCAAAGGGTCACCAGATGAACATGATAACATTGAGACAAAGGAAGCAGGCTGTACATTTTCTGTTGCACCTGATACTTCATTGAAAGGTTTCAATAGATCAAAGAACAAGAGTACAGTGACCGAGCGAATACCACGTGAATCCCTTGTGGCTGGGTCAGGGGCAATCATTTTGCATCCTGGAATGGGCACAGGAGATGATTTAACTGCCATGGCCTTGGTGCCACTGCGGCAAAAAATAACTCAGGCCCTTGACATTGGGAAGCGTCGTGTGCGCCGCCCTTTCAGTGTCACAGAGGTGGAAGCCCTGGTTCATTCTGTAGAGAAGCTTGGGACTGGCAGGTAAACTGAGTTAGTTTTGCTGCTTTATGTGTATCCACTCTGTCCCTGCTCCATCCCTACTTGTGTCTGTTTCGACATGAAGCCTGGGACTTGATCCAAGAATGAGTGAATACAGCATACGTGCTGGATTGGAACTGACCCTACAATGCTTCATTTGAATCTAGATGATGCATGTTTAGGACTGGAGCCTGAATCTTTTATTCACAACTATACATTGGACACATCTATCTTCAATTGAATTCACACATGAGAGTCATCTGTATTATCTCCCCTGGTTTCATTTTGCTCTATATACTGGCATGTATTTAGGTGGAGGGACATAAAGTTGCGATCATTTGACCAGGCCAAGCATCGGACGTATGTTGATCTTAAGGTATGGTCCTTCGTTTTTCACTCTTCACAATACATGATTTGAAAGAAACTCAGGGATGGAAGGTGGTCCACTTGTTTTATGGTTTGCACATGTAATTCTCATGGGGTCAAAGATGGCCTCATGAAAACACCTTGACACCTGTGTGGAGCTTAGTAATTGTTTCTCAGATACATGAACATCCTGTAGTTTTATGCTCTGTGATAATTCTCTATCTGTTCCATTTGCTCCTCAAACTAGTGAATCTATGTGCTACAGATTGACAATGATAGGCGGAGGCTTTTTTGATGTACAGACTGTTTTTGCATGTCAGTCAAAGTATTCTGGTCCATTTTGTGTGACAGGACAAATGGAAGACACTGGTTCACACTGCTCAGATTGCACCACATCAGCGGAGGGGAGAGCCTGTGCCTCAAGAGCTACTGGAGCGGGTCATCCGCATTCACACTTACTGGACTGCACAAGCAGCTAAGCAGCAAGCAGAGCTGGACTTCTAACTGTGGGAGCTGTAAAATTATTCTTGACCCTGCCATCTATATTCTGATGTGTATACTTCAGATCACTGCCAATGTCATTCATGGGACCTCTGGAGGTGCTGCAGACTGCCTGGAGTTGGGCTGTAAAATGCAATGGGATGCTTCAATTTTTTGTGTACTAGGCTCCTATCTTCTCCAATTCCTTAAATAAGGAAAGCTGTTTATAATAGGTTGACTGCAAAAACAGAGACATACACCTGGAGGACGTTTTCCTTAGATGTAAAATTTGTTGCTGACAAAGTTGCAGGAGTTCTTCTGTATGGTGCAGATTCTTCAAACCCTATCTTTGCCTTTTAACTAGTAATAATGTAGCCAAATTGTTGCTTAGCCAATTGAGCAGTTTTCTATGGACAGGAAGGGACTACATGGAAGACTGATGACAAATAAGCCACTGTCAACCCTTCATTCTGTATATTGAAAGACCTTTTTAGGGCAGTGGCAACTTATCTTTTTTTGTCAGCCCGATACATTTGATGAACCAATTTGGTGAAAGACCTTTATTTGCAAGACCTTGTGTTGGGATTCGGTTTTTAATTTCACATTCAAGTTTTTTTCCCCTCTTTGCCACATTGGGTCTTTCAGATGATTTTCTTGTGGCAGGAGTATGCTCTTGGATGTCGGTCTTGTCTTTGTTCTTTCAAGCTAATCTTTGGCTGGTGGGGATTGTTTGTGTTGAAAATGGGCCTAGTAGACTCTATTCACAGCAAAGATGGATGGCAAAAACTGAAGTGCCGCTCAGCCATTGTATCTGGTTGGCATGTGGTATCAATGTATGAGGTGGGTTACTCTTGAGTGCTGACTTTGGTTGTATTCACAGCATTTCTAGATCAAGATCTTTGGCCACAATTCTTTTTGAGAGGGTTCAAATTTGGTTCTACTTCTCACTGTTCATTCATTCAATCTGGCTTTTGATTGGTATTTTCAAGTCCTTTCTTTGAAAGACTGGATTGAACAAGTTGAGATTTTGAGCATGTATACGCAGCAGTCATGGAGCATCCAATGCTGGACCAAGTTTCCAGTGTTGTGTCGGTCCTGCTTCACAAGTACTTTTACTGCTCTATGGTGCAGAAAGAGCTTGTTCTTCAGGTGGGCAGCCTAGCTTGGACTCCTTTCTGAGAACAAGAAAAACATTCATGAGCTTTTTGAAAGCATCTTGTGAAGAATCTTCACTAGATGACTACACCTCTGGATGAAGGTTGTCAAGATGTTCTGGTCTTGAAATCCTCCTCTTCCTTGATTTGGCATCCACCTTGTTGGACCTGCTTGGAAGAGGCAAGCAATATAAACCCAGTGCCTTCATACCTCATTCCAAAGGTCTAGTTCCAGCAACAAAATTGAGCAACTCTTCACCTTGTGTGCACTTAGCTTTTTCGGTTCTTAAAATCCTAATCAAATTTTTTTAATCATATGAATTAGGTGCAAGTGACAATGCAATTTGCAAATACCATTTCGGGATATTTCAAAAACCTAGAAATGGCACGTACAATCAATCAATCAATGGGTGTTATGGAGCCCATTCTAGGATGTAACAGATTTTGGGAGGTCAATTCTGCCACAGAAAAATCTAGTAGTGAGATGTAATCATATTATAGTTGATCATGTGACCATAATGCTCTTGAAAAGCTGATTACGAAATAATTTATTTGCAAAATAGGCAGGTTGTAAACCAGCACACATAGGTCATTTTATGTAGCATAGGTAGGTAGGAAATGTCGGATTTAGCAGTGGCAGCCAATTCTGCAATTTGGAGTCAACTTGGAAAACTTGTTGAATCAACCATTATGGACCGTTCTGCATACCTAGCATATGTACGTATGAAATGTCGGAATTGGCAGTGGCAGGTCATTCTGCAATTTGGAGGCAACTTGGGAAAACTTGTTGAATCAACCATTATGGACCGTTATGCACACCTCGCATAGGAAGGTATGAAATGTCGGAATTGGCAGTGGCAGCAGATTCTGCAATTTGGAGGCGGAAAACTTGTTGAATCAACCATTATGGACCGTTATGCACACTAGTCTCAACCAATGAGCCCTTTACAAATTGAAAATGGATGAAACAGGGTTTTAGCCTTGTGTAATTTGACACCTTATTTTTTTTGCATTGTCTTTATCATCCATTATGACAGAACTAACTCAAAATTTCTCATCACCCATTGGGAACTTCTGGCTTGGGAACATGGAAAATAACACAATTACCAAAACGACTCTCCAGACTTGTTAGGGCTAAATTTTCATTGATTGGAATATATCGGGACCATCTATCTTGGGAACTTTCTTTTTTTTTTGAAGATTTACTTTAAGAACTTTGGGAACATAAAATGTGGACTTTTTAGGAACAACAACTTTTGAAAGCAAATCTTTGGTTTTATTTGAAAATTGTAAAAGGAAATTTTGGGGTATATATATAACTTTAGGATCATTTTATTTTTATTTTTTTCTAGATGCCACGCTTTTGGGAATTCTTTTGAAAGATGGGAACTGTTACGAGACTACCTATGGGAACATCATCAATATGAAATTTGGGAAAACCCTTTGGAAGCCCACTTTTGATTACTTATTTTGGGAACAATTGGATGGGAACTTCATTGGGAACATGATGGAAGAACACTAGGTACCATTTGTAAAGCTTTTTTTGTGCAAAGGTAGTGGTGACGAAGTTGCAACATGATCAAATAAGTGCACTACGTATCGAATAAATGCACCACAAACTTTACAACCGAGTGAAACAAAGGAGTCCCAAAATTGGTTCAAGCCCGCAATTCGCTAGATACGATTTGTAAAGTTTTTTTTGGGTGCAAAGGTGACGATGCAAAGCTATAAAATAATTGCACTATTGGATAAATACACCATAAAATTTACAACCAAGAATGGGCAATCTCCAAAAAAATAAAATGCATTACAAACTTTACAACCGAGCAAAACCCTAAACCCTAAAGTCCTAAAAAAATTGTTCAAGCCCGCAAATTCCGCATTTCCGGGCCAACTTGGAAACCCTAGATAAAAATTCCCTTGATGAGAAGGATGAGTTTGATAATGTGTTTTACCTCTCTACCTTATCATCCCAACTTTTCCTGAATTTTTTAATAATAATAATAATAATAATAATAATAATAATAATAATAATACAAGAAAGGATAATTCAGGTTCCTAAATTATCAAAAAAAATGGGAAAAAGCAGCCAATGGATGATTTTCGTAGGTCGGATTGTGTAGGCGCAACAGCAGTAGCAGCCAGCAGCGGGTGACCCGGCGCCACGAGTGTAGGGCTAAACAGAATACCCGGGTTTTAAAAAAAGCTTGAAATCTAGACTCTCTCGCAATAGTTTTTTTTTGGTGATGTAGAGCCAAAGTGGCGATCTTCCACAGGAAGATTTAGCCAGATTTGGCTACAAGCTAACTTAACCACATTTGGCTACAAGAAAAATATGAAAGTAAAACTTCTTTTCAAAAATTCTATATTTTTGGCTAAACTACTTGAACCATGTGTAGAAATCTGCCGACGTTTCTTAACATTGGATCGAATTATGGCCATTGAGAATCTCAAAAAGCACTTGATTTTAGTACTTTTGTTTTCAATTTCGCTATTTGGCTAAACATAGCCAGCCAAATATTGTAAAATAAGGTCGCGACGGACGGGGACCCGGCGGAAAACAGGGCTTGAGATCGCGGGCCTCGGCGGTCCGCCCGGCTCATCTCTTCCCCCATCGACTGCCTCCGTGCGGGCGACCCTCTCTGCGACTGCGCTTCTTTGCAGCAGCAGCAGCTGCAGGTGTCCGGAAGAAGATTGTATTTGTTCTTTTGTCTTCATTCCCGCTTCTCGATGCGAGTGTCAGATGTTTGAATACTTGGCCGAGTTCTCATAAGTTCCAAATTTTCTGGAAGTTTTCTTGTCTTTTTTTTTAAAAAAAAATTTCTTCTTTTTTTGGCAAGGGTGGACAACAACAGGCCTGGAGAAAAAGTTCGATAAGGGTCGCATTTAACGTCTGGGACAAGGTTTTGAGTGCAGCCGAGGAGATGAGACTGTAGATGTTGGCGATGTAGATGATCAATTCAGAACTCTGAATTCTTTCTGATAGATTTTCTCTCAGTTTCCTTTTGTATTATTACTTCTTGGAGCTGCTTTTTTTGCCCTCCCGTTGGCTGGATGCGGCGGCTTCCAGAAGTACGGAAAGTTGAGAGACGATAGTAAATCAGTAGTGTATTCCAGATGCAGAAAAAGTAGTAGAGGATCGATCGCGGTCTTGTGATAGTCTCTATTGATGCGGGCATAGGTGGAAGGAACGAAGGAAGGCAGGAAGGAAGGAGGGAGCGAGAGAAACAGGATGAATAGCCAGGGGTCTCAGGGAGGGTCAGCCGTGAAGCGGCAAACTGGGAATCAGAAGCGTACTTCCCCCACGCAGAAGAAGCAAGGAAATGAAGGCGCTGGAGCTCGAAAGCCAGGGCGTGTCGTGTAAGTCTTTTGTCTTTTCTCTGTCTTTCTTTCGTGCACGAAGTACTCGCCATACAAAGCGCGGATCAGCTCAAGAAATTCATAGTATTATTCTGATTGAAGTTCTGCTTTCGGCCTTGTCGTTTGGTGTTGTGTCTGAATTGCTTTTCTTATGGATCGCAATTGTGCGGGGGAAATAGAAGAGTAGATCTGCTTTGATGAGAGAAGGAAGTAGCTGCTGAGGTTTGGTTTTCCGGTGGTTCCAGGCCGCCAGGGGAACGGACTGTGAAGAGGCTGAGATTATCTAAGGCTCTTACCATCCCTGATACCGCCACTGTCGCTGACGCATGCCGACGGATGGCCACTCGCCGTGTTGATGCTGCTCTTCTCACTGATTCAAATGCCATTCTTTGCGGCATTATCACGGACAAGGTAACACAAGCAGTTTTCGTACTTCTGCTGCGGCACTAATCGCAGCTTTCCTTTTTCTATAATCTCGCTGCTATCGTCCATATCTTAAGGGATGGCGAAGGAAAATCTGAGAGAGACAGCGACAGAGAGTTTTTGTGTGACTTAAGAATGAAGAAGAGATGCCTAATTTCGTTTGCTGAAGAAGTCGTTGTTGCATAGGATGTGGCAACGCGAGTTGTGGCTGAAGGTCTGAAACCTGAAGAAACAGCAGTGTCGAAAGTGATGACAAGAAACCCTACTTTTGTGGCGGGTGACACACTAGCCATTGAAGCCCTAGACAAAATGGTGCAAGGTGCTGCACTTCTTAACCTTTTTTACTTCTCTCCAAGAGTCTTGTTAAATTTGAGTGCCACCAGAATCCTCATGTCTTAGGGTCTTATAAAAAAGGCAGTGACAGCTGAGCATTGCAAGGCTCCTTTTGTGATGGGGCAGGCAAATTCAGGCACTTGCCAGTTGTGGAGCATGGGGAGGTGGTGGCGCTGCTTGACATCACAAAGTGTCTGTATGATGCCATAGCACGCATGGAGCGTGCAGCTGAGAAGGGTAGTGCTATCGCTGCTGCTGTCAAGGGTGTTGAACAGTTGAGTCAAAATGGCACAGGTAATTGTGGACCACATGGGTCTTCTTCTCTCGCTTCTGAGTTTTCTTTTTGCAACTGAATCTTCTACATTCTGGTGTGTGTCAAGGATATGTGCAGGGTGCAGGAGGCCCTAATCATTATTTCCTATGAACACCTCTCCATGACTTTGGCTTAGATGCTTGTTTGTGAAGGGGCAATCCAAAATGAATTGACTGACACTTACCCTCGTAACCTTGTTGCAGCTTGAGTGAGGATGCTTCTGACTTTTGTATTACTAGCTATGCATCTTCAGTGCAAGCCACATCATGACTGCTTCTTCTGGTTTCTTCTGCAATTGTGTCAGAAACTCAGGACCCAGATTTTTCATATAATTGCTTGCCCTAAGTTTTGAGCAGATCAAGTATACTTTTCCACACCCAGTTTTGGGAGTTGATAATGTCATGGGGAAGTAATGGCAGCTAGTCACTGTCTCTTATGATGAAGGTGATGATCTGATACTTTGTGAATGATACTCACAAGGTTATGACCACTCATTGTTGTTGGCCAGAACTAACACAGCATTTGTTTGGTTATGTTACTCATTTTTGTGGATTTTATGTTTACACTTACATTGATATTTATTACATTCAGGTTTTGGTTTCTGTTCCCTGGGCTAAGTCAGTGTGTTGGGTGCACCTTTTCAGAGAAGTCAAACTCTATTGATACATTTTGGGAGCGAATGTTTAGACCCACTCTAGGGTCTTTGATAACAGAGGGCACAGGGTGAGTCCCATCAAGTTATGCTCTTTGAATCACATGTTTCTGGTCATAGTCCTAGGCCAGATGTGCTGTGACCATTTGTTGTCTGTTTACAATCCAAAATCTATGTACAAATTGGAGAATTGCATGGAGAGAGTGATAGTTGTATAGTTGTGGTGACACAGAGCTGCAACAGTTGCACTGTCTGATACTGTCCTGGCTGCAACAAAGAAGATGAAGGAACAACGGATGAATTCAGTTATTATCACTTCCGCCAACAACAAGCCTCTGGGCATTCTCACGTCAGTACATTATTCCCTCCTTCCATGTGTTATTCATTCAGTTTTTGTTGAACTTTCCTTTGTAAGATGAAGCAAACCTGTTGTTGAGGCTGTTTTGATTGAGCTTTGTTGTTGCAGCTCAAAGGATGTTCTGATGAGAGTTGTTGCTCAAGGTCTGCCTCCAGCAACGACAAATGTGGACAAGGTATGTTTCTGCTGCAAAATTTGTGAACTTGGTGTACATGTGGTAGTGAACCTGTCATAGTTAAAAGTTTGGCCTGAGGTATCTGGGATTGGGTGCAGGTTATGACACCTAAACCAGAGTGTGTAGGGTTGGACACCACACTGGTTGATGCCTTGCACACCATGCATGATGGCAAATTCCTCCATCTGCCTGTTGTTAATCAAGGTAATGCACTAATCCTTCACTTTATGATGTGTGATTGTATTATGATACATGTGGTCTCTGACTGCTAGGTTGATTGTTCTACAGATGGGTGCATAGTGGCATGTGTTGATGTGTTGCAGCTCACACATGGGGCTGTAGCAACAGTGAGTACATTCTTCTGAACTCTTTTTTGCATTTCAAATCAAGCATGCAGATTTGGTGAAATGTCTTCATGCACAATGCATTGGGTCTGATATTCTGATGGCCTTCTACTGGCATCTCACAACTGTACTGTGAGGTATATTGCAACCAGCATTCTGTGGAAAGAGTATGAAAGAGGCTGACAGAAGCAGTTGTGGTGTTGCCTGTGAAGGTTGGATCTAGTGAAAGTGGGGAAATGGCAAGCAATATGCTTCAGAAGTTTTGGGATTCGGCTTTGGCATTGGAACCACCTGAGACCGATGATGACTCTCACAGGTTCTGCTTCTTTTTCCGATTGTCATCTCCCACCATGCCTAGTGGAATGCAATTGTATTCAGATTTATTATTGCAGTCATGTCTGATGCATCCCCATGGTTGTTAGGAATATCCTTCAACTTGTGGTGACTGACCCTATTACTTGTAAGCAAGACACCACCTCATAGTTGGGGTTTTTACATCGCAGCTTTAAATACAGTCTTACCTGAGAGTTGCATTTGACTGCAGTGACATCTCATCACGACTAGAGACTTATGGATATGAGGCAGGGAGGCAACATCATCAGTCTTCAGGACTAGCCAACTCTTATCTGTTCAAGCTGAAGCTCAAGAGTCGGGATGGGAGTGAACGTAACCATCGACTTACCTGTGGTACCCTATTCAATCCCTGCATCACCATACATTGCACATATTGTATGGTGATTGTGATATGGCCACACTTTGATAGTTGATAAGCACTGACATAATGTGAAATGGTACAGGCACTGGGAGCATGAAGGAGCTCATGTCAGCAATAATCCAGCGTGTTGGTGATGATATTGATTCTTCTAGACCTCTGCGTATTCTGGTAAGCTTCCTTGCACACCCAATGTACATGCCCAACCATGGCCAACTGTTGCTGGGCCCTAGGTTGCCAACGTCTAGATGGATGTTTTGATGGGTATCTTAGGAGATGCCACATTGAAGGCTTGAGGTTTAGAGGCTTACTGATACAATGGGGTATGATGTGTTCACAGTATGTTGATGATGAAGAGGATAAAGTGCTTCTGGCAACTGACAATGATCTCACAGCTGCTGTCAACTTTGCCCGCACAAATGGCTCAAAGGTTAGAGTGCATGTTGATTTGAATTACCTCCTGCTTGTTTCAGTTAAGAGTTTCAAGATCTGCTCAATCCAACAGATATGCTTGATGTTGTTGTCGTTACTGAGGTAGAAAGGTTTTGGTGGGATGCAGCCATTGACCCTGCATATAGAAGAGTCAACTGGGACAACAACAAGCAGCAAGCACAGGTTTCCTGCACCAAGAAACTCTCTGGGAATCGGTCAATTAAATGGTTGGACACTCGGACATTCGCTTTTGGTGGCAGGTGCAGTCACTGCTATCACAATTAGCGCAGTCGTGTTACTCCGCCGTTCAAAGGCTTAAAAACTCAAAAACCTTTTCTTTGTCAATGTTCCAGTTGGAGCAGGTAAGCTCTGTGGAACCTTACCAAGTTTCCGAGGATGTATATCAATGTTAGCTCTTCAAAAGTGTGCTCGCAATGTTAGCCAAGAACTAACAACCTCAGTTTGTAACGTTTCTGAAACAAAAGCTATTCATGTCAGTTTACTGTATAGCCACATACCTCTGATAATGGAATTTATAGACTCTGATGTTGCACAGGTTATAATACCCATGCTGAGATTAGGTGAGATTCCACTTTCTGTTTTTACAATACAAAGAGGACAAATCAAAGAGTATTTTTCATTCGTCCATATCGTATTATTCTTTCTTGCATGGTTTGGGAGCGTTATCAGGTGGTCACATACAAAACAAACATGGATAGGGTAAGAAGGGTAAGCAACACCCATAACTGAACAGGGGTTGATAATCAAAGATTGTATAGTACATGGCCAGACCTTATTATAGATTTTTTTGCTATTGGTAATTGTGGACCATTTTATTTTTTTTATAGAAATGCAAAAATGTTTTTTGTCTTCCAAAGTTTCCCTATTGGGAGGCCTCAACTTTTGCATTTCTTACTCCATTTGGGACTTGTAAAGGGTTACTGGGTTTAGGGTTTAATTTCTCTAAAAAATTTGGCAAAACTAAAATAATTTAATTTATGCTGAAATTGTTGAGGTAATTATGATATTATGTTACCAAAAGTCTTCATACCTGACAATCAAAATCTTCCAGATTCGTAATTTTATCAAAAAAATTCGGCACAAATATAATAAATAAATATTCAAAAATTAGGCAAAACAAAAAATAATTTAATTTATGCTCAAATTGTTCGGGTACATAGTCTAAAGGTTTTATAATCATTTCAAATGAGTCAAAAATGACACATAATTGTTTTGAACATGGCATACAAAATGTCATCCACTAGTCAAAAAGGACCATGGTGTGGTTGAAAGATAAACTAAGTATCCTCACACTTAAACCTAAGTTAAGCACCCTAGGTTGCCTGGCCTAGCCTAGGCCCCCAAGCCTAAGTTAGGTACCTTAGGTTACATAGGCTAAAAGCATACATAGGTACCTTATAGAACTTAAGAAGCATAGGAACTCAAGGTCACCTAACAAAGGTTAGGGTAGGTAGCTCCTTAGGTTGCAAGGGTCAAGATTTGATTCTCTCACTTTCACATTGGGGAGCAAACTCCTTACCATTGGAACACAACTTCTTATGTGATATAACATGGAATCACATCATAATAAACATTTTTTCTACCTAGGGCATACCTTGAGCCTATGTAAGGATTAGCTAGGCCTACCTTAAGGGCTATGCAAGGGTTATTGAGGCCTATCTAAAGTTTACATAAACTATCTAAATGTTGTCTAAGGGCTACCTAGGCTACTAAAAACTTGTGTAAGGGTTATTTAAGTTACCTATAATATACTTATGGTTACCTAGACACTACATATGCCTACCTATGTGCTCATAGGAATATCTAAGTGCTATGATAAACATTTTATAATGATATATGAGACATTTGTTGGTACACCATGTCCATATATGACAATTGGACTTCCACATGATTACATTCTAAACCTTTATGGATGAAAACCGGTCGAAAAAATAAAATTTCATCATTTCTTTCTATAATGTTATCATATATTAGTTATAAGGATAATTTATGACTATTTTGTTGTACACATAGGGTAAACAATTATATTTTATGATTATAATCATTTTAAGAGCCATCATAAACCTTTAATCATTGCATAGGACAAGATTTTTTTTAGTGATTTATGCATGTAACTGGAACTAAAATTGAAACCAATATTTTTTTTAAGAACTACATTTGATGGTTAATTAAAATTTAATTAGTAATTAACCACTAGATCTAGTCCAAGTTATAAACATGAACACAAAAACTACAAAAAGCAAAGGGATTTTTTAAGTACACAAACACCGAAATAAATTTTGGCAAAAGGAAGCTTAAATTTAATTCCAAACACAAAACATGAAAATTACAAATTTAAAAAAAAAACAAGATAAAAGTTCAAACATAATTTTATTCTAATAACATACTAAAACATTAACATGAAATGAAGCAAACAAAACTATGATGCAATATCATACTTCAAATTGATGTTGAAAAAACTAAAAGTAATGAAGGGTCTTATTTATACTTTATACCCCTTTGGGGACTTAGATCAAGGAAGCTTCCATATGCCCATCATCTAAAATAATTTATTGCGAAACTTTTTGAAAAACTTCTTAAATTATAAGTCAATTACAAGTCAATTATAAATAAATCATAAATAAACCATAAATGAACTACAAACTATGGATGAAAAGTGGATGGTGATATCATGATGGATGATTTTCATCGACAATAATTATGATGGATGCATTTCATCCATGAACATTCATAATAATTAAGTTTTCATGTAATGGATGAAAATAATCCATATATTATTATGGATGTTCATGGATGAAATTCATCCATCATGATGTTGGCAACGGTCAATGTTAATGTCCATGACAATTACTTAGAATATCATGTTTTATTTTCAAAATTGGAATTAGAATCAAATAATAATAGTTTCAATAATTAGTCTTAAAACCAAAATCTTGTGTGTGGAATTGAATCCAAAATTGTTTTAATGTATTTTTAAAAACCAAAACCAATTTTTTTTCCTAAATGTCAATAACTACCTAGTATTAGTAATAATTTCAACAATCATACATTGTGAATGCAAAAAACATTGCCATGAGGCAAGCTTGTATAGCAAGCCTTCCTACATGCATAAACAAAATTATGATTATGGTTTAATTATTTACATTTTTTTATAATTTCCTTCCAGTTAGGCAAGAGGGTCTATTGTATGATCTTGCCTCTTTTTTTTATCTAAGGTAAAGCCTTGGGAATATGGCATTTACGCCTTAGACCTCGACATTTGCTTTCAATCTAAGGTGTAGGAATTCCAATGGTTTCACATTATGTATAATGGTTTTTAATATGTAATAGAATAGTGGCCTTTAAACTATAATTTGAATGAAGTTTGTGTTTTAAATAGCATGAAACTAAATTTGGACTTTTAAATATGCATAATTTTTTTTTTCAAAATGGTCAATTTTAAAAACAAACTATGATTGACTTTGATTAGCTAATCAAAATTATTGGCCATGTGATGACATTCAATTAATCCTCATTATACATTATTCAATATTTAATTTTTATGAGGAAAGGTGGGTGAGGAAATAACTTGTAATGTGGTAAACAATGTTAGAGGCTTACAAACCAAGTGTGGGTGGATTTCTTGTAAGATGATAATATCATGTGCATAAGTTAAAAGGTAGGACAAATGAATGAGTTCAAGAGAATATTATAACTTAGTAATTCTAATATTAATTTCACTAAAGTTTCACCATGTAAAGGTAATTGAAAACCATTTCCCTTATTACAAGAGATTGTATTCCATCCATTTGAAGGTGATGTGACGTCAAATTGCGTTTAAAATTTGCTAAGTGGATTGGAGATGAAGGTTTAACCTAATGGATGAAAGGTTGCATAGGATGATGACATGTAGAAAATGCCCCAAAAATTTGTGGTTGATGATCATGTGAAGCAATGGGGGTTGATCAAACTTATCCACATTGTTGTTTTTTTTTGTATTAAATTATGTTCATTGTTTGTTGCAAGTGATTTCTTTTTGTATGTTGTTATTCAATAAGGAGTTTGCAGCAATAAACTGTTGGTGCTACTTTATGGATTTGTTGGTGTACAGTTCATGAGGTAGTTCTTTTGCCTTTGGGTGTGTGTTGTTTGTCAAATGAAAATTAAGATGTGGAGTTTACCAAGACGTGGTGAAGAAGATTTAAGGAAAAGTAGATTATTGTACGAGGCATGTTTTTTGGGAAGCCAAGCACATCTTTTCCTATCTTTTATAAGCATTCTTGTTTTTCTAGTGTATGATGTCGATGAGATGAATGTTCATGGCATAACCTTATGTTTAGGTCTAAATTAAGTTTTTTATAATTCTTTTGTTTTGTATGAAGGATTAGGTTGGACACATGATGTTGATTATATGTTGCATAATACAAGCACATTTGGAAATGATGAGAATCTCTAGGGAGTTTGAAAGTTGGTCTAAAATTATTTCATAACTTCAAGTTTTGTTTATTTGAGGTTGCTTTAGCTTTTATTTTTTGGGATTTGGGAATGAATGTGAAGTGAAATCTACTTTAGTGGAATGTAGTAAGGGAACCTTATCATATGAAATCAAAAGTGAATATGCAAGGGTTTGTTCTATTGTGAAACAATTATGATAGGCCATGATAGCTTATGAGAGTAAACTTAGAGCATGTTTATCCAAATTATGTTTTAAACACATGCAATAGGATTAGTTGTGTCACAACAAAAGGTATGATTAGGTTTACACTTCTATTTTCTATGTATTAAATGGAGATATAAAAACATCCTTGATAATAGTACCAAAGAGAATGTCTTTATTCCTCCCACTTTTTTTAAGGTGACATCAAGTTTACATATCTTTGCAACATTATTAGCTTGGATGTTCACTTGTCCTAACACTAAATGTGTCTTAGAGTCCCAATGAGATCAATTGTTTCCCTAAAACAATTAGGACACATTACATTTCGATGATATCATCTTGGATTATATCATGCAAAATGTCAAATTTGAATGCATCGTAATATCTAGTTTAGTTCAACAACAAGGTGTTTGATAATTATTATTTTTCATTTATTGGCATGCCCCAATACTTGTCAAATAGTTTCAAAGGTAAATACCTTACCGATTTTCAATGTTGTAATGAAATGCAACCCAAGGTGCACTCCTCTAGTTTTGTGCACTTGGGGGGCATAAAAAAGGCATGTGGGAATTGTGAGATGGGACAAGGACAATATGATGATCACAAGCACCTCACACATAAATCACCTATGCAAGCTAGACAATGTAAGTGGTTAATGCAAATGGAATTAATTTTGGCTCACAAACATGGCTTGGAATTATTACATTGACATGGTTCAAACTTTGAGGAGAGGCTACCACCATTCTCCTTATAGTATATTTTGGGTCATAGATATGGCTTGGAGTTATTACACTCACACAACTTGAACTTGGGAGGCCACCATTGTTCTCCTTACAATTGGATTTTTTTAAAGGATTACATTGAAATGATTTTCCCCCTTTAGGATTTAAGAAGTTCATAATTTTTTCATATGAAATCCAATTGAGGAGCTTCCAACTAAATTTGTAATATTGAATGAAATATTTCCAACGTCATATTGCATGTTATTATTGGAGGTCATTTGACCCTTGCTCTTTTTTTTGTTTTAATTGTTAAGACTCAAATTGATAATTTGACTCTTGACCTTTCTTTTGGCCATAGCTTTTTTATTCATAATTTCAAATGGAAAATGTGAACTCATTTTCTATATTGAAGCTTTGAATGTTTTTCAATGATATAAAATAATTATTAATTTGGACAAGGTTCAACCCTTGCACATTTGTCTTAAAAAATTGGGATATTTCGAGACTTCCAACTCCTAAAGTGGGAGTTCATCCCAAGAGTCCCATGAGTGTTTCCTTTACATTTCCCTAATGTGTTTAAACCTCCATTTTGCGTTAGCTTATTCTTGATTCATTTTTTTTGGCTTCACCCTAGTCTTGGTCATAAACTCAAGGTTAAGGTCACAACATTTATGATTGAAAACAAAATGAATGATATTTTAAAATTTAGAATTTTTTTTGAAAAGATTATCATGCTTAGGCCTTTTTTTAAAACAAAACTTTAACAAATTTTGACCTATGCTTGAAGGATTTTTCATGGAAAATTTTACCCAAATTCTCCAAATCTAACTAAATCATTTTATGAATGATTTTTTAACTACATCACAAAATTGAAAGAAAAACCTTAGTTTAGGCAATGTTAATAAAGGTCATAAGGGACATAAGGATAATCATAAGTGATGTCTAGAGGCTAATAAAAAATAAACTTGTCCATTCAAAATAATATTTTTTAAAACTAACCTTTAGACTCAAAATGAAACATATGGCTCATCACACAACCATTAAATTAACACCTATTAAATGAGATGCACAAGTTTTCAATAATTATAAATGATTTCAAGTGGTTAATCAAAAGATGACTCCTTTTGTCCTTATGTATTTTTTGAAACTATACATGTGGGAAATTATAATTTGACATTCCTTTTGCCATTTTCCATATTTTCAACGTGGCAAGAAGATATTTGTCAAAAAAATGGAAATTTCAAAAAAATAAAAAATTAACACGTAACCAAAAATTAATTTTTTCAGGATATTTTTGGTTGCAAATCTATTAATCCAACATCCATATCCTAGTTTCAAAGTCTTAAGAAAATATTGAAAGTAGCTCCATTTACATTAAAAATTTAACATTAAACCTTGCAACAATATTTTTATATCCAAGATTATTTGATTATTGTTTTCTAAGCCCCACCCATAAACATGAAACCATGATTAGTTATACAAGGTTTAAATTGATGTTGGGTGGTTATTTAATTTATCTTATTAGAACCATCAATTTTAGTTTTGGTTAGTAAAAATCAAAGTGGAATTTGGTTTAATTTTGGATTTTTTGCACTTAGAACTAAATCTAGTTTTGGAATTGGATCTTTTGAAAACAAATGTTTTTGAGAATAAAATTGGAACCAAGGTAATTGGAGGAGAACCATTATAAATTAATTATCAATTTAAAACTTTGTTACCCAAAGTGGACTTTAATTTCTAAAACTATAATTATATTCAAAACCTTCTTCTTTTTTGAAAAATTGGATCCATGTGTCAGTTTTTGTGTTATTGAAACCAAAACCATTTTCATTTTTAAATAATAATTAAAATTAGAAATTTTCCATGAAAGCCAATAATCACCCAACAATAGTTAAACCTATTAATAACAAACCATTTGGACTAATCAATATATTTGGTAAATCAATAACATCTATTAGACTATGTAGCACAACTTTTACAAGTTGCGACATATTGAATGAAAATGTTGAGCTAAAGTCATTTTATTGAGCTTGTCATTTTTTGTATTCCAATCACCATTTTTGGCTTTATTTTTGTGATAGTTTTGGAAGAGGTGGAAGTTGCGTTGGGGATCATAGTCTAGTATTTGAATAACTTACCATTTTTCGAATGTATTGTATACATTTGAAACCCTTTCCATTTACATTAGGCGGTGTTTTTGTTAACCTTGCAATTTTCTATTATTTGTGTTTTGAACCATGTTTCATGTTTTCTAGTTCATTTACTAATCATTGTTGTCTTGTTTCATTTGATATTTGTTATTTGCCTTTTTTTTATGCTAGCAAAATGATTTTTGTTGAAGTGGTGGATATTTGCAACATTTTTTAATAACAAAATTGTGTAGAATTTAATATCTTCCTCGTTCCAAAAGATAGGAGGGTTGACAAGCATGTACAAGTAGGTTATAAGAATTAAAGGTAAGTTCATTAGTAGGTCTATAATGGGGTATAACAAGTTTTAGGTGTCATAACATTAACTTTTAGCTTGCAGCCAAACTTAAGGCATGAAAAGGAAAGTAGGTTGGGAAAGTTTTAAATTTTTCACACATTCGCATAAATGTGGGAAAATGCAAGGAAGTGAGTCCCAAATGGATTCTCACTTTGAAAGTTGGAAACTTGTGGGTGTTTTGAATTTTTGAAATAAGGTTTCTAATATCAAACGTTGTCAATTAGGCTTATTTCAATTGTTGAAAAGGTCTTGAAGGATAAATATTGAAACTTGGCTCACATTTTTCATTTGGAGATTATAATGAAAACAATGCTGAGGAATCCAATTGATAATTTGATTCCTAACCATTAAAACCTAGGAAACATAAGTCAAATGACTTCAAATTGGAATGTGTGATAGATTGTTGGAAAAATCATGATAAAAAATACAAGATTTAGTAGGGTGACATGTTTAAAAAAACTTATTTTGAAAGAGTTATGACATACCAAAAACTTAGGTCACAATGTGCTTTAGTTTTGGGAATCCATTTTGGTGTTCCCAATAGCTTTAACCATTTTAATATAATTCCCATAATCAATCACAAAATATATTATAGGGAGAATGGTGGTGCTTTTTCCCAAGTTCAAGTAATGTGAGTCCAAAGCAAATTTGTGACCCAATCTAGTTTCATTTACATCATCCACTTAAATTGTCTAATTTGTGCAAGTGAGGTGACCATGAATCATTCATGAACAAATAAACTTATCATTTCATATTAATCTCATCTCAAAGCTCCAACACACCTTTCTTGTCCTAGAGCATGGAACTATAGTACATGCCCATGATTTATTTTTATTTTTTTGTTGTTGTCACCTTGGACAATTACCATCAATATCATGAAATGAGCCTTGGGTGCGTCATTAGGTAAGTACAAAAATTACACAAGCATAGTATTTTTGTCATGCACTATTATATTGACATTTAACACTATCAAAACTAACAAAGTCACACACATATATAAATATGCACACAAATAACAAAAGATTGTTGGTTTGATGCCAAAGCTTTGTTTTGCATATTGTTTTTTTTTTTGAACTTGGATTCCTATGGTTTGTAAATGAATATTACTTTAATTCTAATGATGAATAATCAAAATTGGTACATGGGCAATTTTTTGGAATCCTTTGTATGGTCATGCATGGATCATTCCAAAGACAATTTTAGAATAACTACCTCATTTTGAAGCCTAACTACTTCATTTCTTTTTTAATAACTATTTTTTTCCCTATTAACTTTTTTAATAACTATCTCCCACTTTTTCTAATAATTACCTCCATTTTATAACTATTTCACTCTTTTCCCCTATCGACCAACATGGATATGAAAAAATAAATTAACATGTGTCTTTTCATGTCCATGAAATGTATATTAATTTAATTTAAATTTGACATTGACATAAATAATGATGAATTATTAAAAACCATATGAAAACCTAAGGAAAAAATAAAATAATTAATTGTCATTGGTAGTGTGCAACAAACATAGCTCAATATGAAATATGAAACTCCAAATACATGTTTTGTGGTTAAATCCTGTAAACACACAAACAAAACTTGTAACCTTGTTCACATTAAGTTCCAAGTTCCAACAAATATACCTCAACAAAAAGCTAATGTACTTTAATAAATGCTTGATATTATTTTCAAAAATATAAACTATGTTATAAAATGTATCAAAACCATTACATGAATAGGTGAAAAATTGAAAACCTTATCGCCAAAATGCAATAGGTTGGTTGTTTTTGTGTACACAATGATTCATTTATGGATAACATTAGTTTGCATATATTGCATTCCATTACTTGGTTCATTAATATAGTTAGGTCCTATGCAATTTAATTCAATAGCTTATATGTAAAAAAAAGTGGATATTTTATTTCAAAAACAAGGATATTTAAATAAATATTTATAAAAAAAATTATGCATGACATTTTACCATTGCATAGAAATTTGCAAAAGAAATGAGTTGTAAAAAAAAGGTTTATTTGAAAGACAACAAGTTAATAAGAATAAATATGTTCTATCTTCAACCACAAATCATTTTGGTGTCCTTTTAAAGAGGATCACAATAGAAAAAAACATTTTTACATGTTTTTGCTATTAAAAATCTACTACATGTTGAAATTGTTGAAAACATATGATTGCAACAATTGTATATGTCCTTGCATTATCTTTCCTTCAAAGGGGTTTAATATTTTGTCAAAGGCTTCGGTTTATACTTGTGTTACCCACATTGGCAAATGAATGTGACATGACAAGCATGTGTTTGTTTGTCAAAACAAATTTGATTTGTAAATGTTGCAAGTTGGTCATGACAATTTATTGGTAATAAAAACTTAGTCAGTAATTCTCAGAATTGCAAAATAAACTAAAGTTGTAGCCATGTTGGAAGAAAATGTGATACATGTGAATTTTCCAAAATGACACAAATTTGTGGATTTGATGGAAGAGGACGTGACAATTGTTTGCAACAAAATGACATAGATCCCAAATTTGCTAGAAGTGGAAAAACAAACAAGAAAACAATGGTGGAAGAAGAAGGATTTGTGGACTCCTAAAAATGAGATAGATTTTGTGAAAGAATAAACAAGAACAAGATTTGTGGAAAAACAAACAACAAAAAGATTTGTGGATTCCTAAAATGAGATAGATTTTGTGGAAGAACAAACAAAAAGAATATATATATATATATATAATTTTCTAGGGGGGAGGAAAATCTTTTTTCCCTTTCCACAACATCTACGATGAGTGAGCCAATAAAAACTAGTATACCCTTTTTTGAATTGACGCAAAGGCAATCAATTTTATTGGCTTATTAACTTTTGT
>Ga0116231_10004004_pt1 | contig 30120 bp, 28 predicted proteins | sample S1TSphgellanicum_2_FD_89695 | JGI IMG/M metagenome (GOLD analysis project Ga0116231, IMG submission 89695) | Host-associated microbial communities from peat moss isolated from Minnesota, USA - S1T2_Fd - Sphagnum magellanicum MG | ecosystem: Host-associated > Plants > Peat moss > Unclassified... | reverse complement strand
GATTGAAGTTTAGGGTTTCTCATGATCAACTTGTTGCTAGATGTTATAGAGGGAAGATTATATTGTTGGATGTAATCTATCTATGAAGCAACTTAGATTGTTTTGTTTTGTTTTGTAGTTATGAGATCTGCTGAACCGGGATGCTTCAGATCGTGTTCTTGGTGTCTTTGAAAAGCTCTCGACAAGAAGGGGTGCATGGGCTTTTGGTTCCATGATGTTTGGGCTTGCAGTGCAAAAGTTCTTGAATATTGAATGATTTTTTCGCTGAAAATTACATCATAGCTGAAATTTTTTGGAGGAATTGGAATATGCCTTTGGTGTATTGGAAAGATCTTGATGAGCAGGATTTAATGGAATTTATTTGGTAAGATTTGGATTCAGAATGTGGGAGATATTGATTTTAAAGTGATTTCTACCACTGAAAATTCAAATAAATTCCAAAAAAACCAGGTTTTGGAAGGAAAAATCAGTTGAGAATGTGGTAACCCTTTCATGTTTGGCTGTTTGAAAAATCAATACATACATTGCAAAACAATGTTCACATGTTAAGTTTCACTACTAGTTTGTAATGGGTTCACACTTGGGCCAACAGCACAGGCCGCACACACTAGTGAGAGAGACTATGGAATGAAGGTTTTTATTTGGTCCCATGTTTTGAGGAATGTTCATTTCACAAGGTTGTATTTGTGAACTATATGAGTCCATTTTTTTGGGGTTTTCCTATTTTAATTCTTGTGGGTGTTTGAACTTACCATTAGGGCCAAAAACATTTGGTCCCACATCTTTGAGCAATATTCACCAAGTTTTTATATTGTGAGTTCATTTTTTCTTGTGAGAAAATATTTATTATTTCAATTGTTGCTCATAAATGGATAGTCCTAGAAAAGACAAAGAACATTAAAAAAAAGACCAAATAAACAAACTACATTGGAGCTCCTTTGTAGTTTGTTTATTTGGTCTTTTTAATGTCCTTTAAACCATTACCCCAAGTTCTTATACCTTAGTCTATATGTTACACCTACACATAAGACCTAGCCTTGAGCAAAAACACCTTAAGACCCATCATGCTAGGTCTTTTGCCAAATCAGCTGACCCTAGGTTTTCTTAGGTGAGGATTAGGGTTAGACTTCCCCTCAACCTACACAGACTCGGGTGGGTCTTTTGGCAAGTTCTCCCTCATTTAGACCCAAACTTGGGCCAACACTAGTGTAAACCTTCGCCAAGAGCCGACCTAAAAAGGAGGTGTGGAATTTAGTGCAATACTAGATAGAAAGTTTTTCCATGATAGTCCACCTTGCTTGGCATTTTTTTTTTAACATAAAATTATGGGTAGAGTTAGCAAGCTAATGATGGAACACTTATACTCTCAAAGAGATTAAACCCAAAGAGAACACTAAATGTTAAAATTTTATACTATCTATATCAAAGAACATGCTTTTGGGAGGCATGAGTATGGAGGCCTTATGTAAGGGAACCTTTTTTTTTTCCCATGTTATTATTATTTAATTTTTTAATATACACATATTTAAATCATCATAATATTTTCTTTGTGTTGAAATTTGATACAATATATTTATTCAAATATTTAGTTTTATAGTAATTGAGGTTGTGAGAAATGATGTGATACAAATGAACATGATAAGATCACATGACAAGATTATTATTTTTTTGACATGCCATATGTACTTAGCAATCTCCTTCAATTAAATATGTGGGAGATGGTAGAATAAAATATTAATCTCCAGTGTAAGTGTTAATGGTGTGAAGTGATCCTTCACTTCACATCCCTCTATGTTCACTTCATGTTCCTCCACATTTGAGTATTAGTTCATTTATTAAAAAATTCATTCACTTATTAATTGAACCTATAACACCTAAAACTTTTAATACACATATTGTATTTTTTTAAAAATTTAGTGCCAAATATTAATGCATACTTTATATTTATTATTATTTTCATAATAAACATAATCTTATTATAGAATTAATTAAATTAAAATTTTTACCCAACAACCAATATATGAAATCTTTTATTTGTATTACCTTATTTTGTAAATTCAAAAAAGAGTGTGCCTCCTCCCACCTTTAAAGATTAAAATCCTTATATTTTATTTTTTTTGCTTTCAGAGTTCAAAAAGGTTATGTATAGATCTTCTTAATGCACCTATAGTCATTTAAATTAAAATAAACAAAAAATGAGGAAGATTTAACCTTTAGAACTAAGGGATATCATCAACTTGGAATATATTGTGGTCAAACATTTTATGATTTTTGAAAACACACTTTACACCCTTCAAGCAAACAATCCATTGCCTTCAAATGCAAAACACCTACCACGTTTGCAAAATGTTCCAAGTCCATAATTTTTTTGTTTTTCTTTTAAATACCATTCACATGGTTTGAAATGTTTAAATTTATTTAAAAAGAAGGTTTCTAGATCCATAGTCATAGGGAAATAAGTGTTTGAAAAGTCTTTTTAATGACCATGGGCCAACATTATTGTCCACTTCATGGTGGGTGTTAATGACCATGGGCCAACATTATTGTCCGCTTCTTGCAATGTTATGTTGTAAGTTGTTTATTGAGTTCCTAATCGTTCGTGACCTTCATGAATTCATGGTCTTTTTAGCTTTTGTGATTTCCATGTTTTTCATGCATTTCATGAAATCTTGGTCCTTCATCAAATTTGCCCTTCCCAACCTTTGTCACATTCATGCTCTTCACAAACTTTGTGGGATCAAATTTATGCACTATCACATTGATGATTACAACTATTGTTGTTTACGACTACCAACCAAATAGTAACAACCTTCATACATAACATAAACTACATATTTGATTCAAAATTAGGTTGCCTACAACAAACACATGAATTCAAACCCACAAAACACACCCAAATTTGTAACAATGCAAACAACTGAGCAGATATGCAAAAATTAAACACAAACATTATACTACATAATTCTTACGTTCCAAAATGTCAAATCAGCAAAACTAATTTGAAGATTCACACACAACATTACAAACTTTCAATATGACAAATTTTCAATAAAATCTATGCGAAAATCATAAAACAATGTCCATTCAAAATCCATTAAGTTTCAAAGTGTAAAAATGACACAAAACATATATGTATATATATTATTTATATATAAATGATGTTTTTTTTTCACTTATGATGTTTTGATATGAAATACATATGATTTATATTTAAACTAAGTCTTTACAATTATCACGATATAATTTTGCATAAAATTATGCAATTTTTATGTATTAAACATGAACATTCATATATGTCATTCAAAAACAACATCACATCCATTTAAATATTTAAGATATTACATGTGTACAAATATTATTCATATGAACATAACACAAAATTCATATGAAATTTATACGAACCTATGAAAATCATATTTCACACAAAATTTATACAAACCTATGAAGCCTAATAAATTTGTGATGAAAGCACGTTATACCCCACAAACAAAAACCAATCAAAAGCATGTTCACATAAAATGTGTTCCAAAACAACTAACCCAAGTTACCTCAAACATAATTGGGACTTAACAACAAAAGTGTAAAATCACTACTAGGACCAAAAACAATTTGCACCACTTTCAAAACCGCACAATTTTACTTGTTGCACATGTAAAGGAAAAAACAAAAAAACAATACTTTATCTACTTATGTTACAAAACCATAACAAGTTCAAATCAATGACCTTCCATAAGAGAGCCAATTTTTTTATCAATACCATAGTTTTGGACATTAAAATTATATATAAAATCACCTTCTCTTCACCCTTTCCTGGGGAATATTTTCACCCCTATCCCCTCTTTCAATGGTATCCACAAAGTAAAGAAATTGAAATCTCCAATATGAAATATTAAATCTCAACATTTAATGCACAAGGTTCAAGAGTAATAATGATAGTTGTACAGGTAAGAATAATGAAAATATATGTACAATATTATTTGCTTATATGTTATTTCACTTTAATTGATATGTTTTTTATACTCTTTACAAATATAGATTAAAAATCATGCTAGATTGTTAATTTGGTTAATTATTAGGGGTTCCTATTGTAGTTAGTGTTAATGCACCTCCATAGTTGTTGAATTGCACTAATCGAAGTTGATTTTTATCACCAACTTTGGTTTGGTGGCCATCAATAGTTTATGCTAATTAATAAAGGTTCATGTTTTTGCCTATTCTTAAGCTGCATGTTTTTGTCTCTTAGTTAAGAACCTCTTTGAAGTTTCACATGTTTAAAATCAGGTGCAAAGTAAAGGTTTCTCCAAATTGTTGTAAGATGGGCTCTTCTATATGTTCACACTTTCAATTGATGTCCTTTGAGGAGAGGAAACATATATTGTTGCAATTGTACTTGCAAAAATTGTTTCATTTTAAGATGGATTGAAAATTTAAAAGTGATTTCAGCTAGGTATTCTAATTTTCGACAAACAAATAGTTTTTCATATTATCAAAATTTTCAATAATTTTTTTTTTTCTCATTGGTGTGATTTGATTTTTTAAAATTTCTGTAAATATATGTTTTTTAATTTCACCCTTTTTCATGATTACTTGTGGGATTTTGATAACTATTAGATTTTCTTGACTCTAAAAAATCTAACATTAATCTAGAGTCGACTGCAGCAGCACCAGTGGAGGTGCTCAGGAAAAAGGAAAGATAGGATGAAAAATTTACCACCAAAATTACTCAAAAAACTAGTTTGGGTCCCAGTTATTTTGTTTTGTAAAATTTTCATTCCTAGTTACATGTTTGATGCCCTATTATGCCAAAACTGACCATTCTCACCCCCTAATTGTGAGACTTTACAGATAACTCTACTGAAAGCAAGTTGCACCATGTTTTGTAACTAGGTCTGCGGTAGTCAAACCCTATGGTAAAACCACAAGACTCGGCATAGAGTGTCACATGCCTTTTCTTTACTTTTTGTCATTCTTTTGACATGGGACAAAGCTGGTTTTGATATTGCCCCTTTTTTGTCATGTTTATGGGTGTGATTGAGAAACAAATGAAAACCATGTTGGATTGTTACTTACCCAAATAAGGGGTATGGGTGAAGCTGCTTTAAGGTGCTTCATGTGCAAAGGTGAAAATACCATTGTAGGTGCTAGTGCACCTTGGCCCACTACATGGAGAAAACCACTTATCTCTCAATGCACAAGAAGGTGGTTTTTGCCTTATGGTGCTGGTACTCTACCCCAAGAAAGGGCACAGACTGCCCTTTTGTGGCTCCCCATGAACATGGGGAGTTATTAAGTAAGGGGAGGTGAGAAAGTCCCACCATCCATATACAAAGTAAAAAGAACCAAAACAAAAGTCCAAAAATAATATAAATTATGTATTGCATGAGTTGGCTCTCATGTCATGACCACATCATGAAACATCATCAATTGCATCCAAAAGGTGCCAAGCTCCTTCCATCCATCTAGTGTTTCGGTTTGAGTGGAACTTTCAAAGGTTTTTTGAAGCCGTCACACAACCAAGATGAAACAATACCCCACAATTTTATTTTTATTTTACTTTCAATCTTAAGAACTCATTTCAACAATTTTCCAAAACCATTTGAAACTTCACCCTTATATGGTCTTTGCACAACGAGCACTAGAATAGGTGCAATCGATTGAATGTAGGTATGTCATTGTTGCAAATGGCATGCCCATTGGTGATGATGCCTAGCTTTCTTCAAGATAATTTTAATATCCGGAGAATTTTAGGAAACTCATAATATTATGCTTGAAATTTTGAAATTGAATCCGTTTCATTGAAAGACATGTTACGCACTTGATTAGAAGGAATTCAAATCTAATGAAAGAACATTTTCTCAATGTCAACTTCCTCAAATATCATCTTTAGTTCTGGGAAAATAGATGAATATGTGGAAGTTGGACGATGGATGAACTTGCAAAATTGAACAATGGATGAATTTGTGGAAAATGAACAATGTAAGAAAGTTGGACAATGGATGAACTTGCAAAATTGAACAATGGATGAACTTGTAAAATTGAACAATGGATGAATTTGTGGAAGATGAGCAATGTAAGAAAGTTGGACAATGAAGGAATGAGGAAAAAGTTAAACAATATTTCAGTAGTTTTTTGGTCATCATGTAAACAAACATTTCCACCCCTCCCAAAAATGAATGGAATAAAGGATGAACTAACAATGTGGATGGAATATCTTGGAAGCAAGTGTGTGTTGTTATGGCCAAGGCATTGACATAGCCTAAGCCCCCAAAAGAACCAAAGCTTTTGAATTCCTCCAAATCCACATGCGAATCAATAACCTCCAAAACCCCATAGCCGACAATAAAGTATACAAGTGTGGAATCCAAACCCAACAACCCTTTTCCAAATAAATCTCCCAAACCATCCACAAAACCTTCTTCCAAGCAATGTTAGAAATTCCATTGAAAAGGTCTTTTTCCTCTATCAATAAATCTCTCTTTTGATGCTCTAGGGAATGAGTTGTAGAATTGTCCTTCAATGGATGTATCTGACCCACGTACCACCCTAATAAAGATATCTGTAAAGTGGAGTCCAGTTGGACCCCACTCTCACCACCTTTTTTTTAATCTCATCCCTTGGAGTTGTGTTATTTGTAAAGTGTCCAAATAAGGGACCAACATGGGGGAAACTCAGGATGGAATCCCCAAACTAGGCACGACAACTTTTTATTTGGGTCAATAACAGACTGCTCACCTATTGGCTATGCTATGGGGGGCTATGGGCTAAGGGGGTATGGGGCCATTGGTTACAGGGCCATATGGCTATGACTATTGGCTATATGGCCATTAGTTATATGGCTATTGGCTATGGCCATGGGCTATTGGCGACTTGTTATTGGTAAACGGCTAGTGACTATTGGCTTTGGCTATTGGATATGGTTATTGACTATATGAATAAGGTTCGTTTTGGTCTTTTAGGGTTCGGGGTTGGAATAAGCTTTGTGTGGGTTTGAATGTTTGGTTTTTAGGGTTTTAAGTGTTTACGATTTTTTAAGTATAGTTTAATTTTTCAGGTTTTGCATTTTTGGAACATAGCATGGTTTGTGTAGAATATGGAGTTAAAAATCAAGATTTATAATTAAGATTAAAATACACAACCATGGACTAAAAATAGTGATGAAAATTGTTGTTTTAAGCCCATGTTTTTATGTATGTAAAATAAGGTGATTACAAATCAGCCTTAAAAAGGTGGGTTTAGTCTTAAGATAAGTTGGAACTTAGCTTTAGATTCTCATGGCAAGTATATAAGGAAGAGATCATTCTTGTAGACTTCTTTTTATTTTCATTTAAGAATTTTAAAAATGTTTTTTTTTTCAAGTTCTTCAAATGGGTTTTCTTCTAGTGATGATTTTACTTATGATTCAAGTTATGAGAGGATCTTAGAGGATATGGATCAAAATGATCTCATGATTTTGCAAATGATGTTGGTGGCTTGCAAATCCAATGATTTTTTCACTTCACATGAAATGGAGGAAATGATGGGCAATATGTGGACCTAGTCATTGGTGTTTGGAATGCATTGGTTACAATGTGAGTCACACCATGATTATTCAAGAGTTTGAGGTTTTAAGTTTAATTTTTAGGGGTACAGTTTGTAAATATGATTTCATGGCTTTCAGATTTGATCACTAGGGTTTGAAATTAAATTTAGTGTTCAAAAGTTAGGGTTAAAGTTTTTGGGTCTGATTTTTAGGGTTTTCAAGTTTGATTTTTAAGGTTTAACATTTGATTTATAAAGTTTCAAGTTAGGGTTTGGTGTTTCAAGTTCAATTGAGGTGGGTTTTTTCCACCAATATTCAAGGTTACAACTTAAGGTTTAAGGTTTAAATCTAATTTTGAAAGTTTTTGGGTTTTAGTTGTAAGGTTTAAATTTAGGGTTTAAAGGTTAAGGTTAAAGTTTTTAGGTTTGATTTTAGAGTTTCCAAACTTAATCACTAAGGTTGAAAGTTAGAATTTGATGTTTAAAAGTTAGGATTAGGGCTTTTAGGTTTAATTTTGATAGCTATAACCTAGGGTTTAGGATTTAGGTCTCATTTTTGAGGTTTTCAAACCAAAGGTTTAAGGTTAGGGTTTAATGTTTAGAAGTTAGGGTTATCCTTAATTTTGAAGGTTTTTTACTAGGGTTTAAGATTTAGGTTTAATTTCTTGCACTTTCAAGTCTGATTTTAGTATTTAAAGTTAAGGCTGAGTGTTTTCATGTTAGGGTTAGGGTTTTTAGGGTCAAATTTATAGGGTTATGGTTTGATTTTATATTTTGCATCAAAATAAGGACATTCTAATTGTTTTGGATACGGCATCAAAGTTGACACCAAAGCAACACCTCATGAACTTGATTGTGCACATGAATCATGACAACATAACAATGTACAATGCTTTTATGTGGAATTGGTCAAAGTTTTCTTTGTATTTGTAAATGAAATCTGATGGTTAACACCTAAAAAAAATTGTCTTCAGTACACAATGGAAATGTTGTCAAGTTGTATTAATGTCATTGATGGTAGTTTGGGAAAATTTCAAAAACCATGGAATAATAAGGCACACAAGACTTGGTTCTAAATTCAGAAGATCTATGTAATGAACAATATAATCATTTTTTACCATCATGGATTATTCATATGCATAGACATTGGCTAACCCGAATCCCATCATGATGTGAACATTTTGTAACACTCAAATGTTTATTGAACCTAACACCAATATTTCATTCATGGAGATGACTACTTTGAATATCTCTTGGGAAATCTAAGGTACATGGGTGAAAGGATGTTCATTATGTGTAGGATAAAAGAATGAAAACTTGATCTAGATGCAAACCATGATGTAGTGTAAACATTTACCAAAATGCATGTAGGTTTAAGGTTCAAGTAGAGTGGGGGATTGGTGGATTGAAAAGAAAATGGAAATGTTTCATGCAAAAGTTTGATTCAACAAAGCCACATTATACACATCATTCCAAACTACAACTTGCTTCAATAACTTCTTAAACATGAGGTGTATGGACCTCACATTTGAAGCATGACTAAGGACCAAAATCATAATCTAGCTACACATGGTTGGTAGGGGGACTTAAACCAAATGTCCAAAATTGTTCAAACCTTTGATCTAAATTCCTCCTCTTATATGACATTTAAATCTTTAGTTGCCTTCAATTGTTTTATCTTGAATTATTTTTTCCACTCATTGTTGATTTTCATTTTGCTTGCTAAAAAAGGATTTTCAATTTTCGATGTGAAAGCAAAATGGGATGCCACCATTGCCATGCTCTTGGATTGGCTATAAAACATTTCTACCTTGGTCACCATCCATTCACCATCACTAGTACATGGTTTAAAGTCCAAGGATCTAGAAAGGTTAAATGTGAAACTTTAAACTCAAATATGACTTAGATGTAAGAGTAAGCATTGTGGACTAGTTCGATATGGGTATGAGTATGTGGCTTTTGAATGCTCCAACATTTCATCACATTAAAGTGTTGCCCTTTCACTCCCTAGGAAAAATGTGTAATATTATAAGATGTGGCAATGGTGTTAAGGTGAAGAGATTCCACTATTTTCCTAAGTAGTTTTCTTTTTTAGGGTGCCTTTGTGTTGGGCAAAACCACCAATTCAAATTGTTGTGTCTTGAACCAATCATCATTCTCCATGACCTTAGTGGTTACCATGAATAAACATACATATTAAAACCTAATCACATCTTCAATTTTTAGGATTTTCAAAATTGTTTTTGGATTTGGACAATTTGGTCATTAAATTTCCAAACCCACTTTTAGGATTTCAAAACTTTGGTCATTGGATTTGGCTATTCTCTAGATTTCCACCCATACACATCCAAACCAAGTTATTGAAAACTATCATATGAGCTAAACACCAACAATCAAGTTTTAGGTTCAATAAACTAATCATACAAACTAAGTTAGATCAAACATAATGCCCAAATGAATTGTAAACCTATAATCAAGTTTTAAGTTTAATAAACTAATCACACAAATTAGATTAGATCAAAACATAATGCCCAAAAGAGTTGCGGACTTGCCTTCAAGTTTCAAATTCAAACAACCACCCATACAAACCAAAATGAATCAAAATAAAAAGCCCAAATGAGCTACAAACCAATTAGGTTTCAAGTTCCCATAACCACCCATTCATACTAAAATGGCTCATAATAAAGGGACTCTATGAATTGCAAACTTGACCTTTAAGTTTCAATTCACATAACCACCCATGAAATGATAATGCATCATAATTATTTAGCCATATGATTTAGAAACCCCTAGTGTGAGTTTCAAGTATAAATAACCACCCATACAATTAAAATGGGTCATAATTGAAATGCCAACAAAATTGCAAACCCCTAACGTGGGTTTTAGGTATAAACAACCACCCATACAAACAAAATGGGTCATAATTGGAATGCCAAGAGAGTTGTAAATCCCTAGTGAAGGTTCAAAATCAAAATACCACCCAGAACACCAAAATGGACCATAATTAGACATAGAACAAAAATTGATCATAATTGAAATATCAAAAGAGCTATAAAACCTTAATGATGTTTTCAAGACCAAAATACCACCCATAACATTAAAATTGACCATAATTGGAGTAGCAAGAAAGTTATAGACCCCTACACATGGTTCTAAGTTAACATAAGCACCCATACAATAAAATTGATCATAATTGAAATGCTAAGATGGTTATAAAACCCTAATGATGTTTTCAAAATCAAAATATCACCCACACTTCTAGAATGGACCATAATTGGAATGTCAAGAGAGATACAAATCCCTACCCATGGTTTCAAATTGACATAAACACCCATACAACCATAATTGATTATAATTGAAAAGTTGTCTTACATGCATTAATATGTACATGGTTGATTTCAAAAACAAATTGTTAGTTCTTGGGATAATTTAACAAGCAAAATTTAAACAATTCATCTCAAACATTACAAACATTGTTTAAGAGACCACTTAAGAAGAAGAGAAGTCCACAATTGTGCAACGGTAAAAAAACATTGCGATATTTCATAATGTTTATTACATGCCATTCTAAGGACTCGCGCACAACCTTATGCCAACTTTGATTTTCTTAGTTCAAAAGTGCCACATCATTGCATAGGCAACTTTTTTAAAATATATTTTATTAGGAATGCATTTGTTAGAGGAGAAAATAAACTTCCAAGGTATTCAAAGGTTTTTCATGTCTATGGGATGTTTAGGGTACAAGGTACAAATTCTAAAGTTTGTGGAGGCAAAAAACGGTCTTCAATATTTGGAAGCAAAACAACTAAAGGTCTTTTGTTTCAAGTCTTGGAGGCTCAAAGTTACATTGCTTCAAGGATTCTCTTAACCATTCACTAGTTAAAGTTTGGAAAAATTCATAGACCTTGAAATGACATATGAAGAATGCCCACAAGGAGAATAAAAATGCTTGCCAAAAGGAAAGATCTTCAACAAGATAATAAAAAAAACTTTTCATCTTTTGGTACTCTAAGCTACTAAAACCATGATCTCCTATGCTAAATTAAATCTCACTTTTTAAAAAAAGTTGTAAAATTGGGGTATTGCTATAAAGCTTGGAACAATCAACTTTTGCTCATATTTAGCCTCCTTAAAACATTGTAGGTTGAACTTTTCAAAGTTGCACTAATTTCCAAAAACATGTTCTCTCGAATGCCACTTGCTTCCAACACATGAACTTTTCAAGCTATCTTGTGTCTCTTTCTTCTTGTCTATATCCTCTCTTTCCTTCAAACTCAATTTTCTTAAACCTTTGCCCAAAAAATAGAAAAAACAAAAATAAATCGAATAGTGCTTTTGGGTAGAGCTTTATGGGAGCAACAAAAGGTGAGGAACGTACATGGGCTTTCTAGTAGGTACATGGGCAAGAAACTTGGCATGAACTCAAGGGATAGTTTTGTGTTTCAAGCCCCATTGGTCCCACGTGTTACTTTTTGGTGCCATCTTTGTAATTCATCATGTGGATTGAGGAAACATGGGCTTTTGATGTTGTGTTTGCCCAAATTTACGAATAACTTTAACATACTTAAATCAATTGATTGTGTTTGGAATGTAACTTCAAATATATTGTGTCAATTCATCTTAGGCCCTTTATTTTGGGAATGGCCCAACTATGGGGCTTTCATTTGCATAGGGGAAAGGTACTAGTCCCTTGGTTGGTTCTTCAACCAAATAACATATGGTGTTTCAACAACATATTCCGAGCTCATAATTGCCAAAACCCTTCTTATTAGCTCTTTTTAGATTTTCAATGTTTCCAATGCATATGCCATCTCCAAGATGGACCACAAGCATCAAAGCCTTACTTTGTTGATATAGTTATAGTCCTTTGGATGAGAGACCCAAGTTTAGCATTTGGGGATAGCCATTTAATGATGCTTATTCCTTGAATTCCTTTAGTTGAACCCATACATCAAAACCCTAAACCAATTCAAGTACCATAAACCCTCGTACCAACTAATTCAACCCAACACTAAATTTTCATCCAAGCTTATTGATTAATACAAATTGTAGAATTCCCCAATAGAAATTGTGTAACTTGTAACCATCATGGTTGATTTTCTAAAACCCTATTGATAGATTTCCAAGACCCTAATTGGATATAACTAATCAAAATATAACATTTCAGATATTTGGAAGTATATCATTTGTCAAATTAGATTAAACACAAACATGTTTATCATCTAAGTATATTGAAGAATTTGAGGCCGATAATTGTGCCACAAAATTCATTACAGAATCTGAAAAGGTACATTCTATCATTGCAATGGTGCATGTACCAAAATCAGCCTTGTAGATGGAAATGCAAACAACTTCCTTTAAATCACATGAACATGGTGCATGAAGGGGGCAACCTAACTATCAACTTGTAAATACAGGCCATCCATCTCGTGTTTTTTCTAACAATTTTGTGTCAATGTAGCCAAGGTGCCAATCATCCATTAAGAGGTTTAATAGCCAAATTTGGGTATAATGAAATATGAAAGTAAGAAAATTTAAGTATCTTTCTATATTTTTGGCCACCAGCTATGGGAATATGATGTAAAGTTTTGGAAAATTTTATGAATTTTTTTGAAATATGGCAATACAGAAAACCCCAAAAACCACTGGATTTTCAAGCAAAGTTTTAAAATTTTCATCAAGTGGTGAAATTTCACCAGTAGAAAAACCATGATCAAAATGAATAATCAATGGATCTTGCACGTTTGAATAAGATAAAGGAACAAGAAACCTGCTTGCCAACATTTTGTAATGTTTTTACCAATGCCAAATTGAATTGCACGACCCAAAAGTGCATCATTTTGTACCTCATCTTCTAGATAATAATGAAAAATAAAGGCATTCATTCACTATGGAAGAAGCAAGAAATAATCATAGACAGTAATGCCACCAATTGTGTATTTGTGTCTGTAACTGAAGGCCTTATATTAGGTGATCAACCACAGACATCCTCCCATGCAGGTTATGTGGGACTTTGCTATTTTTCTTTAACTAAATGAAGTGCAAAAATTGAATACGTGAATGGGTATATGCTGTACCGAGCTTCAGATCTAAATGTCTTCAAGAAAATTAAATTGATTTCAATTTAGAAAGTTGTTTTCAACTCTGTGCAAATTGGGGGGACCACAGTAGTTTTGCATCCTTGATTTTCTTGGCATAATATTGTGAACATTAATAAACTAAGCCACTAGTTATTGATCCATATACACAGGCTAACTTAGTGGAGTTGAGGCGAAGTCCGCCGCATGCATGCATAGTCTTCCGTCACAAGATACCTAGTCGTCCAGGGGTAAGAGGCGATGAGCTCTGGTACCCATATAAAAGCAGATGAGATAGAGCTGGTAGTACCATTCATGTCAAGCAGTCACAACTAATCTACTCCTGCGGCATCCTTTCAAAACCATCAGCAGCCCACCATACTCATGAGCAGCTCAATTTAAGTGTTGATCAGATCATCATCATGGCTATTAATTGGCAGAAGATGGCACTTCTAGCTGTGGCTTCTCTGCTGCATGTTGGCATTATTCAACTGAGAGCTGAAGCATCGGTGAGTGGCAGCCAGCAACAACAGTTGCAAATTGATAAATACCCTAATTCTGTACTTGTTGTTGTTGTTGTCGGACTGATGGAAATCTGTACTAGTGCTCATAGTTCATCAGCTAGCTAGATGCGAGGCCATATGTCTCTATTTCTATATACCTTCAAGTACTACGCCCTGGATGTCTAATTTGAGGTTGTTGCATGGTACGAGGTAGAGAGATTTGTTCTGTCTTGCTACGTATATTTGGACTTAGTGAAGTATTTGGTGTGGATCTGCTTGGATACATGAAGAACAATTGACTTGTCTTAAAAGATTTATCACCGAGATGAAACCTCATGCACCCCCAAGGGCCCAATATATAGAAGACCTCGAAAACTAAACGACCTAATAGAAGAAGTGATGATGCAAACAAAATATTGTTATGGCCTGCAACCTACCAGGATTTTGCAACTAACTATTCATCTTTTACCATGCATGCATGACATGAGTACTTTCTTGGTTGGGTTCCAACCAATGTTGTTCAAGTACATCAAGTTTTTATATATTTTGGGTTCATTCATGAATGCATATGGTTCCAAGGGTTCCAAAAAAACAAGGAAAAAGGACCTTAGGAAATTTTCTTACGAACGATATTTACATGAAAAAAATCTATGTTTGAAAATTCATATAGTCCAAAATAAAATAGTTCATGTAATGGTAGTCATTTTTCACATGCTAACATGTGGCAAACCCATCCTTAGGTGATACCACTAAGAACCATCTCACCAGAATCTAAGGGAAGGTCATGTCCAGACCAAGTTTCATATATATATATATATATATATATATAATTTTATCTTTTTTTTCTTAACTTTCAACACATGGGCTTTGTGTTCTTCACCAACATACACATTATGAAAAAATTGTACACAAGTATATAAGCTACACAAGTAAGAAATTTGTGTTCTTGAAATGTTCATGACATGTGTTCTTGACATTCTTGACCCCTTATCATTAAATGTCAAGTTGCACCATTGTGGGGGAAAAAAAATGGTTTCTCAATTATAATCACCAATGATCTCAATTGTTGATTGAAACAAAAAAAAAGGGAATTACTATAAATTTGTAGACATGAATGCAATGGCCTTTCAATACCTCTTAGTCCTAATTTTCAAAAGTTGCTCAAAAAATTATGTTTATTTCAATCCACTATCTATTAATAAATAAATAAATAAAGGACCATCTTAGGCCCTCCTAGAAATTGAAAGCATTAAAAAAAAAGCAAAACAACACATTCCTTTTGTGTTTTTGAAAAAAAAACCCAAAATGTTATTTTCCTAAAAACAATTTCTTGACCATTCATTTTAAAACTTTATTTTTTGTAAATCTAATTAAAGTTTCAAATTCTAAACAACTTGGTTAATCTTTGATAAAAATTTCAAATTTCAAAATTCTTTAATTGAGTCTTATGCTGTTCTAAAATAGAATGGGTTTGAGAAATTTGGGGTGTGATGTTTCTAGTGGTACCACCCAAGGATGGGTTTACCCCATAATTGTGCATCAATATCTTGGTTCACAAGCATAAACAAAAAAAATGCCAAAATGAGGTTTTTAAATTAGCTAAACATGTTTTCATGATTTTTTTTGCACATGTGACCTACACTCAAAGTTAGAAATTTTGAACCAAATGAAGATAAAAAATTAGCCAAATGATTTAAAATAAGAATCATTCCCCAGCCCTTTGTTTCAAAATTTCAAGACTTTGAAATTTTCATTTCATTGGGCATAAACATGTTAAAGTAAGTTTTTAAAAGTATCCTTTGAAGGCCCAAAAAACAAATTGTCAACTTTGGAGGTTAAAAAGTAGGATGCATTATTTGAAAATTAATGTTTAAACCACAAGAGCATATGAAGTATGACATGAAAAAGTTTTTAAAAGCTTCTTAAAATGTTTTGTTTAGTTTTGTCCAACCTACTTTCACTTGTTTTTTTTGATTTGGTGCTCCTATCCCATTTTGCACAAAATAAACATAAAATATACTCATGACTTTTTCATTTTTTATTTCATTTTTGAAATTCATATTTAAATCATTTATATGATTCACTCAAAGAATGTTTAAAGCATGTTTTACCATGTTACAAACATTAAATGCATTTGTAGTTCATATTGAAAAATAGGTTCTTAGCATTTCAAGACTACATGAAAAAAAACTTAATATTTTTGAAAAACTTAACTTTGTCATAATTGTAATATTCAAGTCTGAAAGTCCTAGAAAAAGTGTCTCAATATGCATGATGGTTCAAACATTAAGAACACATCATTTGAAAATTTTAAATTGGAGAAAAAAATATGAAATATAAACTTGCAATAAAGAAATAAAATAACTTCAACAATAATATAGATTAAGGATGACCATATATGGTTTATTTAATATGACAATTTCATCCCAAAATTTATAACATTGGTCAAAGGCCTAAAATTCAAAAATGAAAATTTGATTCTCCATTTACTTTTACATTTTGAACAAGGATTATGAATTGGCCTATTTTAGCATGTGTGTGCCCCATCAAGTTGACCAATGTAATTGCATAAAAGGAAAAATGTTTTTTTTGTACATAAAATTTGAAATCAATTGCATTATTTTATGCATTCTTTTTGCATGTCATTATTAAAAACTATATTATATGGACAACTCGCAAAAATACTTCTACACAACATCCAATAATTATTGGATATTTTAAAGCTTGTTTTCTCAATACTCTAATCATAGGAACACAACAATATGCCATAATTGTAATATACTAAACACTATGAAAAAGAATTTAATTCCTTTGGTAAAGTTTTGGTACCCCTTTATATACCCCTTTTCAAGGTTAAAAATGGATATTTACTTTTAATTATTCATTTTAAATGAAGGAAAATTTTCACATTTTGGAATTAAAAAATATATATACAATGTGAAAATGTAAAAATCGAAGTGTTCAATTCATTCTTGACTAGGATAGACATGCCCATGAATGAACACTTAATGTATTTAAAAAGAATGACGTCATGTTTGACACTCTATTGGTGATGGAGTCTAAAGGTAATTTGTAGTTCATCTTTGGATGCTTTAGCAAGCTTTTGAATCATTGTTAAATAACATAGAAATTATGGTTGTCCAAAGTAAGGAGGGTTTTCCATTTGAAATATACATACCTACCATTCCTAGCATGTGCACAATCTTTAATTGTATCCCATATGGCCCAAAATTCTCACCTTCTCACCTATATATTTGGGCCAAAGAGCAAAATCTTCGTCTTTACATAAAAATCTATATTTTGGGAAGCTTCCAATTTCAAATTTTTTTGAGTTTTCTTGTGATGGGTCACTCAAATTGGTCAATTGTCACACAAAAAACAAGGAACTTGGGAGGCACCCCATTTAATTAATACAATTAATAAACTTTAAAGCTTAAGGCATATTTATCTTAATTTGTTCAATAGTCCCACAAGTTCACTTTAATGCCACATACTTCATATTAGTGCATGAGACATGCATAGGCACCCCTGACTATTTGTTTAGAAATGTTTTGACAATGTACAACAACAATACAATAATCTAAGAAATCTTCATGGACTTGATCTTGAATTTCCTAGCTCCCCCAAACATAGCAATGTATTCCTCTACAATGATGTGTTGATTCTCTAGGTCATATTTGGATCTAGACTATAACCATTCAACCCTTTGATGGTGGAAAAATAAATAACATCTTGGTTTTTAATGTCCACTAATGGCTAATTTACCAAAGGGGCATCCTTTGAAACCATCTCAACCTTTGTTTCCTTGCACATGATTGCCCTACAAGAGATAAAAGGAACAAAGCAAAATTCATTATAGTGTAGCATGATTCAACCAATTCATATCACTAAGACACCTTGAATGTTCATTTCTATTATCAACTAATGGTTATGCAGCACCTTATGTGTTTCCAAAGGAGCTACACCTTCTAGCAATCTATTCTCAATTTTTACCCAATAGTGGTTGGTACTTCCAAACCACTTGCAATGCTTATCTATTGGTTTCCCAGTACCCATTATTTTATAACCAGTGAATGAGCTATAAAATTTAGTAAATGTAATTATAAAACTTACAAAGATGTTGGTGGACTTCTGGTGTGCATTAGGAGTCAAACTTTTGTTGTCAAGATATGTAAAGCACGCAAACATGAATCAAGAGGTGTGGATGGACCTAAAATATTTGTAGTGAGTTTCAAACCCCAAATTCTTATCATCTTTATTGAAGCCTACCCCTTTTCACTGAATGTCCCAAAATCCCCCCAAAGCACTCTACATCCAACAAGCCATCAAAAAGACATTACAAGACACATATGAACCTCAATTAATCAAAAGGGATTAGATGCACATGATGTAACCTTTATTGTTTGATAACACAACTTGTATCCACCACAACTAGTTAAATTGGACCTACATAAGCCTTGGTCAACAAAATTAGCCCTCAACCTAGCCTCACAATGTTTTCCAAGCATTTTCAATGCTTACCAAAGACCTACAAGAATTGCCACCATGCTTGAATTGCTTACCCACTACATCAATTAACATTTTGCTAACCATTCCTTATTTTCCAACTATTTTCCCCCTTGCCCAATCAATTTCCATGCTTATTTGAGAACAAGTGGTTTTCAAGCATTCATAGTGCTGAAAGAAAAGAACAATTATTTCTACCAAACCTTGGATCAATATATTAGGTGTTTGATAAAAACATCTAACGATTATTCAACATTCCTAGTGATGGATCAAGATTCCCAAGTGCAATATACAAGAATTTTCTTTCCTAACCAAGGATTTTTTGATAATTTAACAAAGGACCCTTCCTTAAACCTATGGGTTGGCAATGATTTGACAATTTGACTTTAAATGTGTTACTCATTTATTTTAAGTGAATAGCAAAGAAAGTTAACATAGCCCTATAAATCTCAAATACTTCACAACTCAAACAAAAAAAATGACCATCCACAAACGAAATTTAAGAAATAATTCAAGACATGTGAATTTTAAAAGTCATAATTAGAATGTTGTGAATTTTTAAAGATGTGTAAAACTACTAACAACATCCAACAAAAGCAATTCCTTTGAAATCTTGCTAGTATGAAACCCAAATTCTTGTTGTTTTTATTGATGTAAACAATATCTTTTCACTAAATGTCCCAAAATCCCCCCAAAGCACTTTGCTTCCAACAAGTGACTAAAGAAACATTACAGAGACACATATCAAGCTTAATAGAACTATTGGCAAGATTATGAGAATTATTGGTAGTTGATTTAACAAAATCCCTAGGCTATTTTTTATTATTTTAAATTATTTTAAACTCTTTTTGGGATATTCTCAACTATTTTGGTTATTTTGCCTTATGTTATTCTTAGTTATTCCAAGTTAATCCATTTTACATTATTTTACATTATTCCACCTTAGGCTATTTACCTTAAGTTATTCTTGGTTATTTTAGGTTATTATATTTTAAATTATTCTAAATTATTTTAGCCTGAGGTATTGTTAGTGTGAAATTATACACGTTAAACTCAAAGTACCCTATGTGTTTTTGGGCTATTTCAAGCTATTTTTTACTATTATATTTTTTATTATAACTAAAAATAACTTTAGGTGAAATAACCAAAAATAACCAAAAATAGATTAGTTGAAAACACCTTAAGGTAAATAACTTAGAATAACCTAAAGTAGAATAATTAAAAAATATATTTTTAAGTAATTAAGAATAACTTAGGGTATGATAGCTTTAAATAATTCAATATAACTAATAATATTCTAAAGAAAAATATTTTAGAACAATCCATGTATTGTCATAACGTTAACATTGGGTTCACGACTAAGTGTGAAGTGCAAAAGCCCATGAGGCCAAGAATGTGTTTAGGTGTGAAACACACTTTCACAAATGGGGGAAAGTGCAAGGGATGAAGCCCAATGATTCCCAAGTGCACTCCCACTTTGGGAGTTGCAAATGTTTGAAGCCTTGGTTGGAAAGGCAAACAAACACCAAATTGGGCCCCCAAAACACCATTAGAAAGGTTTTGAAACGTAGATGTTTAAGGTGCCCTCACATTGTTCATTTAAATCTAATTTTCATGAATTATGATCAAAAGAAGAAACGGGAATCAAATTGAAAATTTGATTCCCGACCACAAATCCCTTGAAAGAAAAGGTCAAATGAAGTCCGATTGGGACAAACTATACAACATTGGAAAGATATTTTTAAAGGCTATACGATATCGCCCTCAAATTTTCAAAATAAATTTGATTTGAAAAATATATGAACATCCAAAATTTTGGGACAACGAAAGTCCCAATTTTGGGACTCCCACTTGGGAGTTTTAAGGAAAAGTGACATTTGGATGTAGTCTTCGTAAAGAGGCATAAAATGTACTATAGGGAAGGGAGTGATGCCTCATCCCAAAGGTTGTGGGCCATATAAAGCTTGTTCTTGAAGTTATCCCTACTAAATTCATCACACCATTTTCATTCAACTTGCATTAATTGCTCTTTTGTCTTGGTTGTGTAGGTTGACCTCATCTTGAACTATCATTTGTGAGTTCGTCCTAATCCCATCCCAAAGCTTCAACACACCTTTTTACCCCCAAATGTTATGAGTTAAGGAGCGTGCCCCAACTATCTCCTTCTTCCACTATTTCGTTTTGGGTCTTTTAAGAAGTTCGAAAGTGCATCATGTACAATAGCTTAAAAATAGTGTAAGATTAATTAAAAATCTTCGCTTATGGTAACCTAAAAACAACCTAAAATAGTTTACACTAAACTAGGAATAACCTAAAAAAACATTAAAACCTAGTTTATGGTAACCTACACATAGATTTGGGTAGCTTAAAGTAGCTTACACTAACTTAAGAATGACCTATGTTTAAACTAAGAGCCTAGCTTATGGTACCTTACACATAGATTTGGGTAACCTATAATAGGCTACATTAACTTAAGAGTAATTTAAAATAACTTACAATAACTTACAATAACTTAAGTATAACCTATGATTAGATTAAGAACCTAACCTATGATAGCTTACACCTAAACTTGAATAATTTACACCTAGATTTGGATAGCTTACATTAATTTAGAATTAACCTAGGATAAATTATTAATATTCTAGACTATTTAATTATGTAAAATAAAGTAACATAGGTAAAATATATATATTTAAGATAAGTATTTAAATAAGATAGGGAAAAAATGTGCATAATAATATATGATGACAAATCATTTCACTTATTTAAATGGTGATCCAATTATTAAGAACTTGTACTCACTTCCATTTTCCATCTACCGTGTACTTAATTCAATACAAGAAAATCATAAAAAAACATGTCATTACAATGATAACATGCTAAAGTCCAAATTCCTTGGAAATCTCATACTCATTGTTCACATAGGATTCTTATAAGTGCAAATTAGTGAAACAATTATGTGAACACACAAAGTTGCCAAAAAGTAAATATCACTTCTAGACTATTTATGAAACATAAGTCCTCAACTTGGATACATAGCTTGAGGGAATGGCCATCACTCCTTTGGCCAAAACCCCAAAGAACTACAAAGTTTGTAAAATGGAGCATGGCCTACCATGAAGAGGTATCATGGAGGAAAGTCCTTTAATGCAAAAGGCTAGACCTCCACATAGTACCTCTCACAATTTTGTACCAATCTAGCTGTAGATGTATGGGCACATTATCTTACTCCCCACCTTGGCCCAAAGTGAACCAGCACACACCATGAACGATGAATGGTAAGTGGTCCAGAAACAGTTTTCTGTTGGGTTCCAGTTCCGTAGCTAACCATGGTGGTTAGCTCAGTTGCCTTCGTTCTACCTACCTACCTACCTACTAACAACCCACAAGCAGGTTGTTAGTAGGTAGGTAGTTAAAACAGCCCTTACCTATGTATAAACCATCTACTTACCTAGTAGTTGCCTATTTTCCTACCTATCTACCAATGTATGCTATCTACCACTATATGAGATTTATTTCCTACAGAATTGGTTACCAAGGTGAAGTCAAGTATTAACTCAGTTGAGGTTCATCCACAATTGAGGAATAATGGGCATCCAATGGATGGTGTGGGGGTGGAGATGCTCGTACCATATAGAGATGATTTATTCCTCCATCACTTTCCACAAATTTTCCCTTCTTCCATAGTCAAGTAATGGGAATGGCCCAAAACCACATACAGTTTGAGTGTGTTCTAAGTACACTATGGTGAGGGACTAACCATGGAAATGTTGAGAGCCCTTGACACACATCCAAAGGCTATCCCATGCAAATTCAGAAATCATTTATACAAGAGCCTTGGTTGTCAGGTGTAATACAAAGTGAAAATATATTTTTATTGAGGTATCAACATATTATAACAGACCAAAAAAAGGTAACTAATTATTTTATGTAAATTTTGACCTTAAACTTATAATTCTATGTAACCTTTCTTACCACTAGCTTAGAGTTTTTTTGTTTCTGTTCCTTCATCAATTTTCTTCCATTTTTTCTTTCTTCACTTTCTTCATTTCAACAAGTAGGTCACCATAGATCATAGAAGAGAAAAAAGTATGTAAAAAAAAATCCAACCAATCATGGCTTCTTTGGCCCATTGGGGAATGAACTTTGTGCCCACTTTTTTTGAAAAAAAAAAATTTTAAATTGAGGAAATTCTGTGTGAAACAATTTGACCAATCTAGGCTATTTTGGACCATGGGCTAACAAACTTTGCACTCACCTTTTTTTTAAATTATTTTAAAAATCCAACCAATCATGGCTTTTTTGACCCATGGGGTATTGAACTGCACACTCATCTTTAAAAATATATATACTAAAAAATTTTGAGAAAAAATTATGAAAAAAGTTTGTAGACCAATATGATTTTTGGGCTCATTTTGTCTAACAAATGTCCAACTCACCTTTTAAAAGGTTGTTAATGTTTTTTCGAGTTTACACCATCAAAATCTGAGCAATCATGAGTTTTTGAACTCATGGTCTAATGGACTTGGTGCCAAGCCTCACCTTTTTGACCTGGGCCTAACATTATTAAGACTCTTAGACCATGAAACATTATTCATAATGCATTTATTGCCAATTTTTCATCCATTTACATTTCCTTAGTCCCTTGGTTCTTCAACCTTTGTGTAAAGTGAACTCAACCTTGAAATGACTTTTTCTACAATCATAGATTTTCTATTTTGATGATCACAAGTTTTCAAACTCTAGTGCAAAAGGTGCCTAAGGTATGCTAAATACTATTCGCAAACCTTCTAAGAAGTAACTTGGAATTTAACATGTCTTTAGATGCGAACATTAACCTTTCTACACCCATTTTTATCACTCATAAAAACCTTAGTTAAGAATCTGATCAAATCTACTCATTCATGAATGAGAGTACAAAACCAACCATTGTATTCAAGTTTACACATTCAGAAATATTTGGTAAAAATTCAACCAAATCAAGCAAGGGACGATGATATATAGCCAAGCGCACTCATGAGACATGGGCTTTGTGAGAGAAGGTGTATGCCAATACAAACCAGTGTTGGGTGGTTATTAGAATGTGCTAAAGAGACCCATTGGTTATCAACTTAGATATATACCCACTTACCCAACAGGGTTGAAAAAATACCGATTTTGGTATAGAATCTTGGTTCTCAATTTTATTTTATTTTAAATAAGTAAAACTGCATTTTTAACCACGGTTCTTTGCCAGTTCTTTCATGAAAATTGCTGGTTGTTTGATGTTTCTGAAATAACAGGAACCCACAGTTCTCTGATTATGATTTTTGTTTTTTTTTTTTTTAGGGGAAAAACTGTAACTGGCAGTTCTTTGATTCTGTAAATTTTAAAGAACTGATACCGGCAGTTATAAAAATTAAAAAACCGTATAATTCTGATACAACCCTTCCACAAAGTAATGAAATTTTATTAAATCTGGGTATGCAATGCTGAAACTCGGCATTTAATGCACAGGTTTCGAGAGTAATCATACTAGTTGTACAGGTAGGAGCAGTGAAAATATACGTAGCAGCGGTGCAGGCGCTCAGGAAAAAGGAAACACATGATGAAACTCAGTTTACCACCAAAATTGGTGTAAAAGCTAGTTTGGGTCCCTGTTATTTCCTTTTGTAAAATTTTCATTCCCAGTTAGGTAGGCGTTTGATGCCCTATTATGCGAAACTGGCCGTTCCTGCCCCCTAGACGCCTTGCTTTACGGATAACTCTAATTTGTAATCCAAAAAAGAATCAATAAAAGATTATTGATATAACCTAATGTGCTGATCTTTAGTACCTTAGTCAACTACAACAAACCAATCATCTCCAGTTGAGAAGCAAATACCATTGCTAGCAATGCATTGGAACGTGTGGTCTGAGCAAGGACACAGAGGAGATGCTAGAATGGGAGACTGGACAAAAGTGTGATGGTGTGGAAGAGCAAGACAAGATCCTGCTGATATAATAAAAATGGTACATAACAATAGTGTTTGGGGATAGCATTCATATGACATATCCATCCTGACTAAAAACTTCATGAAAGTTTTATCTGCCTGCATTTGTTGGTCTGATGATCTAGCACTCCAGAGGAGTTTTGTTGAGGGACACAACTCCAAAGGCCACCTGCAGCCAACTCTCTTACTTCTCATCTCCCAAAACATTGGTATGGCTAAAAACATAAACCTAATAGTCATGATATCCATGGTGAAAAAAACTTTCCCAGCAAGGAATCAGCAGAGTCCATACCCTTTCACTTGACCGGTTGGTAATTATGGAGCATGATAAGAATTCAGAGCCCTATCAATTCTTGTTTCGAACATGAGAATGTCCAGTCCCAAACATGGTCTGTGCAACATTGAGCTAAATAAAGCACACATGAATGTGCATAATCATAACAATACCAACTGTGCCAGCATATAACTACTATGGAGACTTCGAGCTATTCCTACTTGAAGCTCTCTGGAATTCAAAATCCTCAACAAATAAGCTGTGACCCTATAGTGAAAATACTTGGGGACATATTGGGTCAGCTAGCTACATATCCTAACTCTGCAAATCTGATGGCTTCCAATTCTGAAGGGTGAAAGTTGGGGCAAAAGTATAAGGGTGGCACGATTCATATAGTTGGCTGATGTATTCATAGGCAAGTAGCCGGTCTTTGTCCACATCAAACAGGGTTGCCACCACATCAAAACACTTAAGAATGCAGGCTGTATGCAAAGTTCTCAAGCCACTTATCCCCCTCTGTGGTGTCAAATTCACTCTCAAATGATAGCAAACCGCCTGATGAAGGCATATGGGAGCTGGAATGCAAATGATCAGGTGGAAACATTTGGGCGATGCTGTCAAACTGCAAAAAGATGTCCTGATGATAAATTTCGCTTGCATTTTGCTCCATCTGCCTGTCTGAAGATGTAGTATTGGATTGAGGTGGAGACTCGGGAGTTTTTGTCTGCCCATTGCTGAATGGTCTTTTCCGGCTCCTACTACTAGATTCTACTACATCAGACACATGGTTATTGGGCTGGACAGATGAAAGCTTTTCTAAGGTACTGGGTTGAAAGTTGGAGTCATCTGGGTGTCTATGCCCAGTGTAAGATCTGCCCACCTCCTGTCTTTCTCCAGAGCTGTCCCCAGAAGTGATGGTACCCCTTTTGTTTCCTGATCCACATGGTTGGGAATCTTTGTCATCTGTGCTCTCTTGCTGGTTTCTGTCAGGAGATGGTGATTGCCTTTGAATCTGAATCACTCACAAGTCTGTACTTAGTCAGGTGAACCCAAAAGGTGAATCAGACACCATAAGTTGTTGTCAAAACATATTATCACTTTCACAGCTGTCACAACACACAATTGGTGATGGAGCACTTTGAAGGTAAATATTCTGTCGGTTCCAGAAAACCAAAGCTAGCACAAGAATGAGTATTGTCATAACTCACAAAATGACAGACCATTATCTTCATCATGAACAGCAGTAACAAATTGCTGTGACTCCCCACTGATTTCATCAGCTCCAGATGGTGGGTGTAGATAAGATCATAATAATTAATCCAAAATTTCAGGCAAAAGATATAAAACTATCTTGTGTCCTGAGTTTCTGTTGCAATTCCAGAAGCAATGGGAAGGCTTGGTCATAATGTTGGCTAGCACTCCAGAGACATAGCTAATCAAGAAAGTCACTTGTATCCTCATTCAAGCTGGAACAAGCTTGTGATGTTAAGCTTCATTTTGTTTTAGCTTGACATGCATCCAAGCCAAAGGCATAGAGAGGCCTACATAGAGGTTATTGATTGGGGCATCCTGCACCCTAGCTAAATCCTTTAAGCACACCACTGGTGACTACTTGGTTGCAGAATATCCACAAATGCCACTGGGAAACATATCTATGAGACTGCAGAGAAAACTCCATGATACAGAACCAAGAATGCAGACTTGTAGAGAAAGAAAAGGCTCCAGGATCAAACAAGGCATGCCCTCACAACAGATTTAGGCAGCATCCACAAGTGTAACCCAAAATAATTTGCAAAATAAGAAATGAGTAGTTCCAAACAATCATTGGTTGATTTGCAGAGCAAGGAAAACTGGAATAATCACCAAATGTACAATGTTTCTTTAGTGATTCAGACAAAATTTTCAGAAAAAGATGCAAGCTTTGTGTGCGAAAGGTTGGGGAAGTCTTACATACCATGTGAGCAACAGACATTTGCCGGCTGCTAGAGAAATCCTCAGTATCCAAAATGTCTGCCAACTGTTTCAACAACTTTGATCCTCCGACCTTATCTAACACCCGCTTCAGCTTCTGGAGCTTCACCTGTAGTTGCTTCTTTTCTTCTTCAAACTTCTTAGCCAATTGTGTGGCAAGGTTTGCTTTCCGTACAATTGCTGCATTGTCAACTCGTAATTGTGCAGTCTGCCCCCACACAATTTTATTCCCATCCAGCAATTCAAGTGCATACACATCCAGTAAGTACAAATCCACTAGAGGAAAGACCATTGGATTCACCCTGCTGGAGGGAATGATTACTCCTTGAATTGCTCAATAAACAAGTAAACTGGAGCACAAATGCATGATTGCTCAATTTGTCTCAAAAGGCACAGCAATGTTCTCTCAAAATTACCCTCATCACAGTTGAAATAACTAGAGATGTCACATGCACCATAAGAGGTTTGAACTTTGAACCTGCTACAAGAAGGTGTACTACCCAGTGGACCAGCAGAGTAATCTGAAAATAATCTGTGTCAAGGGAATCACTTACCAAGACTTCCAACTGATCCAGGCGTTCTTGTCGTCTTTGCCTTGATCGTTGTGCTGAGGCACGATTTGAATTCATCCTTCACACAGGTGAAAATCACAATCAGGAGTGGAGCACATCAATCCAACCCTTGCCTGACCTTTTTGCATTCAGGACATCCCAGAGGCAGATGCTTGAAGACAGTTGGCAAGAGATTAGGAAGAAAACAGCATAACTGCTGACTAGCATGAATGAGTGCCTCTTAACACCAGGTTTTCTGCCTCCTTTCCCAAGGTGGCCAGTTTCTTCTTGCTATTATAGAGGCTTGTGGTTGTCCTCAAGGACGGAGTCCATATGTTCCAAGACATTCAGTGATTGTCTAATCCACTGATGTGTAACTGTTCTTGACTGCTATCAACTCTTAGCAGGCACCTTGTGGGATTTGAACCTGCAACAACTTCTACTAAAGTGTCCCCTAAGAGACCTCAACATTGATAACTAGAGGCTTGATGCAGCAACTGGAACCTTTTAATGATAGTCTTGGCTAGGATCAATGCTCTACTCACCCCCTTACTAATGCCTGCACCAGCTGCACTAATCAGCTTCGCCAAACAACCACTCTCTGGAAACGTTCCTTTTCTTTACCTGATGACTAATATGACTTAAACAAGGTTTGAACAATCTAAAGTAATGCAATTGTGTGTGTGTGTGAAAGTGTCACTGCACCACATAGGCTATGACCTCCTCATTTGAGGCTGAGGCTTCTTAAGGCTTTCTAACTGCAAGATACCATCCAAATCTTCCCCTGAGAACTTAGGTAATCCTATGCACTTATGCTTTCAAACTCTGGTTACCCTGTGAGAACCACCACAACCAGCTAGCATCATGGCTAACATCTAGCATGCATCTGGTAGATATGCAGAACTTGCAAGCTGGCATGAGTTTTTAATGGAGGCTAGGGCTTGAAGCTTTGCAGAAGAGGAGATTTCCAATGTTACCTCTTCTTCCGCTTATCATTAATCAAGACAGATTCCAAATCATCATCATCAGTGCAAAGTTCTGCATCCTGGCATAGCTGATCTCCAATGAGTGAGCAGCTCCGTGTTGATCTTTGGCTCCTGTGCATACCACTGCTCATGTGAGAGGACAGCTCTCCTGTTACGCTCATCACACAACTGCCTCCAGTATCAGTCCTTTGCCCCTGAGCTCCTGCAGCAGCCTCACAGGCACCATAACCCCACATCTGTTGCTCAGCCCATGGTAAATTTGGCCCTGTGGACACCCCATTGTGCATCCCTTGTATTTCAGTCACCCGAGCAGGTGTCATGAGTGCCTGTTGGTCATGATACCACCTTCCTCCAAGATCTGAAGCTCCTGGAAGTGCAACATCTCTGGTAAACCCACATTGAGAGTCTGCTCTGCCAAGGCTCACAGGCAGCTGGTTAAGAACCCTTGATCCTGCAACCCCAAGCTTCATAGAACTGTTGAAGTGTGGAATGTATTCTGGCAGTATGCCTGTTATACAACTTTGTTGGACAGAACTTAGATCATTGATGCCAGGCATCATTGATGGTGTGACTGGAGCCTTGTGGCTCATGTACATTTGTGTGGCCTCCAGCTGCTGTTGCCATTCCTGAAGCGCTTGCTGATCATTTGACCTCTGTAGCTCGCGTGTAATAGCTGATGTCAAGTCCAAAGGGTTGTTGCTTCCACTGCAAACCCTTGACTGCAATGAGAAGGGATCTGAAGGAAGCTGTGATATTGCACGCTCCTTGCCATTCAAAACTGACCTCTGCATCTGATGTGCAACAGCTGATGCCAAATCCAGAGGATTGCTATAAGTGCTGGGAACCCTCAGCTGCGAGGGACTTGTACCTTCTGATGTTGCATGCTTCATGCTGTTCAACCTGCAAAGTCAAAGAAACACTTGAAGCCTTTGGCAACACAGTGAAAGAACTCAAGGTAAGGAGAGTTATTACTTGCTTGCATCAAAACCAAAGAAGCTAAAGGACTAATGTCCAGGTATGCCTTGTATAGCACAATATCCCCCTATTAAGCTATAGCTGTCTTCTAAAATGAACACCTTACATGGCAAAGACTGTGACAACTTGGGAGATCCATTCATGCAACAAAGGAATTGGGCCTCTAATGATGTGAGCCTCGGTTTTGGCTCTGAGGAAACGTGGGACTATAAGTCTGTGACATACAGACTTTGCGCAGCGCATGTCTCAAAGAAAAAAAAAGACAAGAACTCAACTCATCTCTTCGTTGCCCCCCTCAACAAGAAATACCGTACCTGCTAGGTGGTCCGACACTGGTTCGAAGGTAGCGTGCAGAGAGATCAGTATTATTGTTCTCCATGCTAGCTGCGGGGGGCAGGACTTATGCTTGCGTTTCAAGGGTCCTTGTTCCAAAACAACAAGTCTACAACTTCCGCTGCTTCACGGAACTTCTTCAACGCACGAGAGTAGAGGATGCCGCAGATTGTACCGATTTGTATGCATCCAGACGACCTTCCGTTGCTTGTTCCATCTGACTGCATGCGCCTGCTGCTGGAGTGATCATTTCGTAGGCTGGAGTCGCTGTAAGGCAAACGCATTGTCAGTCTTCTGTTGATGCATGTTGGATTCCGCAGAATACCTGATGCTTTTCCCCCTCTAAGTAAGATTTCAGATCTCTCTCTCTCTCTCTCTCTCTCTCTCTCTCTCTCTCTCTTTCTCCCCCTCCCCTTCTCCCTTCTCCCCTTCTCCTTTTCCTTTTTCCTTATCT
>Ga0116231_10004002_pt1 | contig 30126 bp, 27 predicted proteins | sample S1TSphgellanicum_2_FD_89695 | JGI IMG/M metagenome (GOLD analysis project Ga0116231, IMG submission 89695) | Host-associated microbial communities from peat moss isolated from Minnesota, USA - S1T2_Fd - Sphagnum magellanicum MG | ecosystem: Host-associated > Plants > Peat moss > Unclassified... | reverse complement strand
CTAAAGATCCTATGGCATTTGTTGCATGCTGACTACTTAACCCGCCAGGTATCTGCTTGGGAAATTTTTGCCTAAATCCCTCCCCCCCCCACTTCCCCCCCCCCACCCCCATCAGAAAACACCCATCTTGCTTTCATAGAGAGCCACAGAACAGGACAGAAAGTTTTTGTAGAGTTTCTGATTTTCACATCACAAATTCTTTAGCTTCTCTCTCTCTATACTCTATGTGCACTCACCTGAACAAGAATGGCCATGACCACACTGGGTGAAGGGAAAACTGCAGCAATAATCCTGGCCTCATCTTGCACTGTCACTGTCACCTTACGTAATCATCCTCTTATGGTCACAATCCATTTTATTCACTTGATTAAATTCAGTTTTGCCATGCTTTAGAAAGTTTTACATAAGGTTCAACCTTTACTTGAAAAAATTTGAACATTGTGTAATTTCTTGCTCTCATGCATTCAATACAAACGGTTGAAGAACAACCTGAAAACAAAAGAGTTGTAAGTAGAAGAAAATTGGGAAAAAAAGAAAGAGCAGATTATTTGTACCCAAGATCTCAGAGTAAACAGTGGAAAGAGCCTTGTGGAGTTCAGGTATGTCTTTACAACCTCCCTCTTCTTTTGTGCCCAGAACAAAGAGAGCATCCTTATTCATGACTGTCAAGTCCATGAACATTGGCCTGGATGCCACATATCGTTGCATGGCACTCATTCCTCTGTTAAACTATGCAAGGAGGAGACTGGTGTTATGTAGATCACAAAATTAATCAATCAATTAATTAATTATTTGACAGACGTGTTGAACCTGCAAAGGTACTACAGTATATTGCTACTGGTGGAGATGCTCTGATATGTGTATAAATGTCAAGGTACATGTGAAATCTAGTTTAGGCACCTTGCTCAAGATCTTTGCACTCTCAGCCATGGTCACAAAGTCCCACTTCGCAGATGCGGCATCAAATTGTGCAAGAAGACGATTTTCCAGCTCTGAATTTCAAGGTAAATTTTTTTGTGAAAGTTTTGTCATGATACATCCATCGTATAGAAGAATCCCAAACAAGGGTAACCAAGCTAACAAGAGACTTGTACAAACCAAATGGGTACAAGCAAAGGAGGTGATAGTGTAATATTATTATCATCATTATCATTATTATAGTTGGGGATTTGGGGGATTTACTACCATTGCAGTAATCTTGAAGGTTGGTGATTGCAACTTCCAAGCCCACAGCTGCATTGGATGTGGTCTTTGCACCCATGATTCCACCTCCGAGTGAACCCATGTTGTCTTCAACAATGGACCCTTTTTAAGAACACAAACAACACCAAAGATCCCACCTTTGTGTCTTCTTCACTCTATCTACTAGTGCATTTTTTATGACAAAAAATGATAACCTTCAAACTCAGGATTAGCTCTTTTTTCATTTTTGTATCTCTTGCAAATAAAGTAGGTGCAGAAACAAATAAATAAATAAATCAATAATTGGTTTCCTCAGCAGTCTGCAAGACTAACTATCTCTTCCTTCTTGTGTCTCTTTGTTTAAATTCAGCTTTTTGTTGTTGAACTCACGAAGTTTCTGTGCAATAGCTGCCGCATCTGAGACACAATCATCATCAGAAAACAAAGAAGAGATCCGCATAAGATCTCCTGGTCTTGCATTGAACTCCATTAAATACTGTCATCATGCCAAACAAGCAGCACCCCTATCTGTTAGCTTAGTGTAAACCCATGTTGTGTATTTTTTTTAAGCTTGTCTGCCTTCGTTCTTATCAGCAAGTTTCTGTGCAATTAGTCATCAACACAGTCATGTTGTCAAGCAAGAGAGGTAATAATTCCACAGCTATATCATAAGATTCTGTCTTTGGGTTTGCCAAAGTCTTTGGGTAATGTTGAAACTTTATTTGCAAAGAAAGCATGCTTGCAAAGAACTATTTGAGCAGAAAGACATTCCTCACCCGTATAAGGTTGATTGCTTGGCTTGCAGTCACCCTCTGTGAGTCAGCATTCTGAAAACCCGGAAGACCAAGAAATCCAATTTTTTTGCTTTTGGGGCATGGGTTATCTATATATGATCTTGAGAGTTAGTTCACTGCCAAAACTGAGTTTCAGTTTACATGGACTTCAAAAGAAAACTGTTTTAGAAGACTGGAAAACAGCAAAAGAATTTTTGTCAACCTGTAAATGTTCTCCAATATTGGCAGCAGTCCGTCCTACACCGGAGACTCTAGCATCAAGCCCATTAAAACTCCTATACAAGCCTTCTATTCCCTCCTCCAGCTGCACCAAACACACCAATTGGCTTCAATAACAAGCTGCTTGCTGTGTGTGTGTGTGTGTGTGTGTGTGTGTTTTTCCCCACTAAATAAGAACAGAATTACCATGGAAACAGTTCTGCACTTTGATCTTGCAACCAGTGAATGAACATAAAGCTTTATGACTGACTGTAGGAAAGAGAGTTATGGACATACTACAGATACTCTCTTTTCATGCTTCCGGTCATAAAATTCCACCTCCTTGTGCAGCTTCTCCAGCCTTCCATCCACCTGTTTTTGGAAGCCACAAACATAGCCAGAAACAGAAAATATTGCATAGTTGAGATTTTAATGAAGGAGCCCAAAAAGGCTGTTCCACTTTTGTGTTTGGGTCTAACCTGAATGGAAGCAGCACCTGAAAGCAGAGGTCAAAAAGCTGGAATTGAGCTTGTTTGAAAATGGAACCAAGGTTCTGAATCCCCCCTGCCAACAGTGGACTGCCAACCAAACCAACTTGATGTGCTGTGTGATCATTATCATCTTCTTGTTGCAACTCTGGTAACATTCCTTCAACTAATCTCTTGAAATAATCATCAAAGGAGAAAGCACCCTGCAATTAAATCTCCACTATGAAAATTTTGGTCACAATCTGGACAGTCAACAGCAGGATCAAATGCAATAACATAGGCATTGAACATTTCAAATGACTCCATCTGTTTTATGCACATGCTTCCAACACAGATGCCAAGATTTCAAAGCAGTTTTGGAGTCACCAATCCATTTTTACTCTTCAAACATACCCACCACAATTTTTTTATTTATAATCCTACCTTGAAATCTTCCACTTCCAGATTATGAATTGTTGGAAGGGAAGCACTGGTCATAATGTTGTTGCTGAGCACTGTCCTCTCAAAATTCGCTTCCAAATGCAAAATGGGTGATTTTCCTGTTCTGGAAGAGCACCTCAAGAAATAGGGGTTGTGTGCAGTTTTTTCCCCCCCTACTGCTCTGTGAGAGCAGCTGTAGAAATTATCACATTTCCAAAATGCAAAAATGGATGTAGCAGTTAGCTACTCAAGACTGTTGCAAAATGTTGTTTCATGTATCATGGAGACCTGACAAGGAAACCACCAAATCATAACAGTTAGCAACAGATGGAACCCATGCATTCCTGAATGGTGACGATCTTGTAGAATGATGGAATGCACTAGGAGGCCCATTCCACCCAGGAGCACAGTAGGTCTACAATTTTGATTTTGGCATTATAAAGGAGAGTATGGATGTGGGTTCCAGGAGTAGTAGATGTGGCTTGTTTAAATTATATATTGCAATGAATGAAAATAAAATGTCAATGCAAAACCACATTAATTAATCTGCACAATTTAGACATTGCTCATAAACCATACGGATTTGCGGCCTGCAATCACATTACATACAGAAACGGTTTTGGAATATACCCTTTTTATTATGGCCAACTCAAAATAATCATTCTTCCTCTAACTGAATAAATCTTCAACATACCTCACATGGCTTTTGTGTTTCAATTTTGGTCAAGTAGGTGGACTGGCAATCATCCACAAGAGAAATGAGCCCAATTTGGCTAGAAGCCAGCCAGTAAAGAAAAAAAAATAAAATCCCAATTTGTTGTGGCAAGTTCCAAGTCAATTTCTCACTTTTTCCCCTCAAAATGAGGACTTATTTTGCACCTTCTGTACACTTTCCACACTGGATTATATTTTGTACCACCATGAAAGAATCCATCAAGGAGAAAAAACCACTGACATCAGAAAGGGTTAGAAGTCATAACAGGGTAAGTATGAGACCTTTTCTAGCTGAGTTATGTGATGGAAACATAGGAACTTTTTTTTCAGTAATGATATATATTCCCAATGAGAACCCCTTAATACCCAAACTTGCCCTTGAAGAGGAAACACCACATACATAACCTACCTGGCCAACATGTGAAAAATGCTAAGAATAGAATGTGATTGCAGAAAATGTAATCCAATGAAACAAAACCAACCAGGGACAGAGCATGAAGATACGAGCATTCTCAAACTCAACCTCCAGTTTCATTAGGGTGTCTCATCAAAGAGTTGCTTGCTAAACAACCGAACAATTTTATACTTTACTCCTCTGAATTCAGCTGAGGTCTTTACCCATGCAAAACTAAAACCCACAAATGCAGGCTATCTAGTTCTCATAGATCCAGGAGTGTGCACTGCTGTGCCAGTCAACAATACCATCAGGGAACCAAAGAGCTATTTCCTTTCGGGCACTGTCCACTGCATCACTGCCATGAATCACATTCCTGAACAAAAGAACAACACAACAAAAAATTCAGGCAATAGCAAGCTTTTAGGCAGGGACAAAATGCAAGTTAGAAGAAAGAACGCTTTTTCCAAAATAATGGAGGGATTACAATTTTGATAATTGAAAAAACACAACAAACCTGCTAACTTCAATGCAGAAATCTCCACGGATTGTCCCAGGTTCAGACTGTGCAGGGTTTGTAGCTCCAATGATCTTGCGGCCAGTGGCCACAACTCCCTTTCCTTGCCATACCATGGCAACAACTGGGCCTGAGATAATGTACTCAACTAGTGCTCCAAAGAAGGGCTTGGTTGACAGGTCAGAGTAGTGTTTCTCAGCAAATGACTGCTCCACCTGAACCAACTTCATTGCTGCAACAATAGAACAAATTTCACAACAATAAAATTAATAATATACTCCTTGGCTAGTTTGAACCATCTACCTACCACTGAGGACCAATTGCTAGCTGGATAGTTTCCATCCTGAAACCAGCTACAGATCTAAAGATAAAAACAGATCCTTAAACAGAAGCAGTTAAGTTGCTGAACATTACAATAGTCATTCATTGCCCAGGGATCAGAATATCATAAAAGTCCACAGAGTTTTCAGACAGGGATAACTGTAAATTTATGAAATCTCATCACATCCCCATGACCATCAGATTCACAGCTAAGAGGGGGAAAAGGTGATCATCATTCTCACTGCAGCATTCACATCTAAACAGTAAAATGGGCATCTTAAGAGCAACTGGAGGTCAATACTGCTACTATCAGACAGGGACAACTGTTTTAAACTTCATGTGTTATCACACGCCCTACAAAGTACCAGCTCTCCAACACAAAAGACAACAAGGATTCTATTTTTCGGGTTTAGCGTTGACAGCTCGAGTGACAAACAACTAAATAATGAACAAAACCACAAGCCAAACTGGAGATATTATAAACCTACAAAGACTTATTACAAGGGATTACGATTTAGGGTTGACTGCTCGTGTGACAAACAACCAAAAACTGAACAAAAGCACAAATTTGAAACTGGAGACATAAAAACCCTACGTACAACACCAGGCTCCTAATCAAAAAATTCCATTCGATGATACTACAAACAAGCAAACGAAGGGTATGTATGATGGGGTCAGCTCATAGTTTTGTCAACACTGCTTTGTTTCAGACAGGGATAACTGTTTTTAAACTGGTGTTTCATCATACCCCATCATAACATAGCAGTCCTCCGGATGTCATGTCTCTTCTTTCATATGAACCCCCTTGAAGTAGTTCATGAGAATATGAAGAAGGGATCCATCTAATCTCTCTATTCATGGTATGCCCGCATACAACGCATTGAGTACCAATCTATAAAAAGCGCTCACATACCCTTAAGAAAGAACCCCTTCTTCTCTAACCGGGAGATTATGTCCCCGACCTGCAGCGATCAAAGGAAAATCATTAAAAAACACAGCGTTAGAAAACTGAACTCTCTCCTCGAGCCAGGGAGTTGAAACCACGAGCTCGCATCTTCGAACACCGCTGAACAAGAGTATAAAAAAACTACAGTTCTGTTTGTAAGAAACCTTCTTCTCGCAAGCGTACTGCCATGAAGACAAAAAGCTGGTAGAAAAGAAACCAAGAAGTATACTGCCTACCAGGCCTCTTTGCACGCCATCAGGCTTGATCATGATGAATGTGAGCTCGTTCGCCATTGCTGCTGCCGTGATCGCTCCTGACACGATCAGCAAGCGATGCGGCGAGCTCAAGAAACGGAGCGGAGGAGAGACGATAGAGCGGCCGCTGCCCGCTATTTGTAGGAGGCGACACTGTCACTCTTGCGATTTTTTAGGGTTTTCGGTTCGGAGCTCTCCGGGTCCCGGGAGCGGTGGTAACAAGGGAAGATTAGGGTTTCTTCGGAAACAGAGCGGTTTTTTCGAGAACGTTAAGGTTTCTTTGGGAATATTAGGGTTTTGTGTGAACACATTCTTTTCTTTAGTTATGAATTCAGGCAATGAAACTTGCCAGCCATGAATAAAACAAAGCACCCAACAAAAGGAGAAAAAATACAAGATGAAAAGGCTCAAGTTCTAGCAAATGAAGACTTCTCCAAAGAAGGCAGACAATTAAAAAAACAAAAAAAGACAAATCAAGTACTCAAACTCCACATTGCAAGAAGCATATCAAATAAATCAAGTACCTATTCTATCAAACAAGGAAAGGAGGAGGAACACCTCAAAAAATGCTTAGCCTAAAAAAACCCTCACCTACTTTAACAATATGCTTCAAAATAGAGGTTGTTTGCATTCGTTGCAACATCGTTGACAACCCCATGAGATAGAACTACTACCTTTGAAACCAAATTTTCTCGAGTGAAATTAACAACGATGATGTTAACCAATGTTTGAACATCTTCCATGAAAACCTAAATGTCAACCTATTGTCACGAAAATTCAAGAGCAAGTTGTGAAAGAACATGGATTTGTTCACATAAAATGTGAAATCTTGCATTCTTTGCAATAGATGCAAAGACTTCCCACATAACATCATGAAAATTTGTCTCAAAAATTCAAGAGCAAGTTGTGAAAGAACATGGATTTGTTCACATAAAATGTGAAATCTTGCATTCTTTGCAATAGACACAAAGAAATCCCACATAGCATCATGAAAAATTTCATGATTTAATTCCTTTAAAAAATAAGTTTAGTTTTTGTTATTCTAAAAATCAAACTTGATTCAATTCTTACTAACCTTGATAAATTGGTCCCAAATCGGAATTAAAAGTTAACCTTTGGTTAAACATAGTTAACCTTGACAAGTCAATTTCGAAACAAAACCAAAAGTGAACTTTTGGTTAAAGACATGTATTCTGGTTTTGGTTCCACACATTCATAGAATTGGGAATTCAGGTTTAAGTCTAGTTTTTGTAAAAATAAAAATTAAAATTAAAAAAAAAACTTAGATTTTGATTCTATTTTTGAGTTTAAAAATCAAACCCAATTTTGGTTTGATTCTTGCTATCGAGAACACACCACAACAAGTACCCACCCAATATTGGTTTGAAATTAGGTGACTTTCTAGATATTTATGTGATACCCGGTGGTTCTGATTCTAATTTTTATGAACTTACTCAATGATGTTAATGTAAGATTCACCCAACTTCAATATTTGGGTAGAAGCTGAAAATTCAATGACCATCTAATTGGAGAATCGCACTTAAACCCTACCCTACACTAATGGGTGTTTTTTTTTCGCACAAGTTTCAATTTTTTTTAGGGTTAAGGTTTAGGGTTTTGGAGGTCATTTTCCATTATTGTTCCCTTCTTGCAACCTATTTTCATCAAGCATTTTTTCGCAAAACATTGTTTTTTCTTGAAATATTTTTTAGAAAGCTTATCATCGTTATGGTTGATATCCAAGTTTGTTTTTTTTTTTTTTTTTCCCCCCCTTCGTTTTTATATTTCTTGTTTTATCTTTTTCATAGTCTTTGTCTTTTCAATAAAAGGTGATACATCATTGCAATGGTCATTTTGTCATGTTTTCATTTTCTATTTCAATGTGGTGGTTGTCTTGTTGAGTTTTCACCTTCATCTTCTTCAACAATGTGTTTTGTTCATTGCAATTACAAAGCCTAAACCTTTCACAATTACACCATTTCTCCATCTCCTTTTTTTGTTGCAAAAATGTATTTGTTTTTGTGTTTTGGTACATAGTGGTCATTTTGCAAATTGTAGTGGTTGATTTGCATATAAAACATGGTGGTAGATTTGCAAACAAAATGCAATGATTGTGCAAAATTTTGTGCAAGTTTTTTTAAAAAAAAATTGTCATTGAAAACTTGAAATATTGGGCAATCTTTGGTAGGGTTGCCATTGCTTTTTTTTGGTGGGATATTCCAATACAGGACATTCCAAATTTGGGCATCCCTAGTAAGGATCAGGTTTGGGATAAGAGCTTTGGTTTAGGGACGTTCATTCTAGGTTCAAAATAGGTAGGGGTAATAGGGAAGCTAGGAAGCATGCCAAAGGATGTTAAGGGTGTCATGAAATATGTTGGGAAACATAAGGGCACCAAGAAGCATGTTGGGGACATCAAGGTTGCTATGGAAATGTGCTAGAGGATGTCAAGGGCATCAAGAAGCATGCTAGTGGATGCAAAAAAATGCTTAAAAAATGGAGAAATGGTGTTTTTCTTTTAGATGGGCAAGTATTATGAAACATGACAATGATGTTCATGATAAGGATGTCTGACATGCTGGGAAAAGACTTCTTAGACCCTAAAACCTTTACCCATACTTAAATTGGAAGTATAGATTTTCAAAAAGGTGCATATGCAAAATTACTACTCACAGGGACACCAAAAGGGACTCTCAAAAAGAGTCCCTTCTAGTAACCCTAATCTATAGTAATGATCGATTAAATGTTAGCATATGCCAGTAATTAATCATCGCGACCGCTTAATCAAAGTTAATCATATTTCTTTAGTGACTCTTTTGGAGAGCATGTATATTTAAAAGTTCAAACTCAGTTTGATGTTATTTAAAGCTTGAATTTTAATTCATGTTATCCAAAAGTTTTTAGTTTACAAGCCACTAAACTCTTGTCAATGGAGGTACTTTTAGTATGTGTCTCTCCAAGGATGGCAATTTTGTTTTGTTTTTCCTAAAATTTGGACAACTAAAGAACATGGCTTTAAGAAGAGTAGTTGAATTTCCTTTCAACTACTGAATTTTTGTGAGCTATTTCATTTATTCTTTCTCAAACTGCCATATCCTGGATAGAACCAATACCTCTCTTAAAATTGGGGTCAAGGAGAACCGAGTTCCTCAAATTGCTGTTGCTCAAAGACTTGTTTCTCCAAAAACCGATCACCTCTCTCCCTTGAGAATGTGTGGTGACAATATAGAAATCCTGTAAAAACTGGTGGGGTGTGAAGAAGGCTGCACAAACAATATCAGCAACCACATCAATGGGAAGTTGACAATGAAATAGTGGATGCCTTGTGTAGTTAGGCGAGTGGTAGAGAAATTAACATTCAGGAGTCTAATGCAAATCAATGTCACAATTATGTATAGGGAAAGGCATGTCCCTGAGAGCATGCACCATGGTGAGGGCCAAGCCCAAAGGGTGGTAGCCCGAGTGCTGAGGTCCAAGACACATGTACATGGACATGCCTTCTCCAGTGTAAATACCTAAAAGTTTCTTCACGGACTATTACCTTCCATGAAACAGAAGTTGCATCAAAGCATAGAAGGCACAGTCCGCTTGGTGAGGTGCATAAAAAAACAAGGGAAAAAACTTGCAGGTCATTATGCCTGAGAACTCTATTATCAATGCTTGAATTACTGAAACTTCATTGCCCCACGTCTTGGACCTTTTAACAGAGGTGACCTTGTCCACTCGACATAGAAACATCCAACTTCAACCCTCTTTTCTTTGACTATCTAGTTTGCTGACTCAACCAAGCCATACATTGGTACCATGGAATGAGCCAAAGCTTCAATGGTGGAGGTGCAATTGGCAACCTTGAAACGAAATCATCCATTGAGGAGGAGCACCTGACTGATGCATAAAGTTCCTCCCTAAGTTCCTCAGCAGTCCTTCACAAAAAGCTCCCAGATTGATGAGGTTTAAAAGTTCATAGTTTTGTTGAAGTTCCATACAGGACTGTTTGTACAACCATCACAGCTGACTTCATAAGGCTGGTCACTATATCCAAAGAAAAGGGAGGTCCCTAAAGATACCTGCAATAACAGAGCTAGCTTCCACCAACTTGGCCATTGCACCTTGCTCCACCGCAGGAAACTCAAGCAGCCTTTTGCCACCTGAATCCAACTTTCACAAAGCTGCAAAGGCACAAGTCATTTTGAAAGACATGTGAGATAAGTATCAGAGTCAGACAAATGTTGAGAATTTTGTTATCCCACGTTCTGTAAGAGCAACAAGCTCACAAACACTTACCAAGGAAGACCCATGTCATGATCCTCCTTCAGCTCATCCCCTCTCTTCCTTGTCATTGCCTTCATCATCACCATCATCACCATTATCATTGTTGTCTTCTCCTTCATAGTCATTTCATCATCTTCTTTGCTCAAAACTTTTCATGCTTTCACCCACAGCCTCAATTGGACAGGATGGTACTGATAGTATAGTTGCCACAAAACTTACATTGAGATATTGCAATGCTTGTAGGCTTGCCATTCCAATTCAATCTTGAACATCCTTGTAGGTATAACTGCTACTGATACATATGAAGCATTTGCAGACAGGTTGCAAAACTGACAGTGGGTCCCCCATCAAGATGGATGATACATGACAAATGAGAGATCAAGCAAAGTACCCTCTTAGACCTTTCTTCTATGTCTCTACCTACTTCAGAACATCACAAATGGTAATTTGCCACAACTGATTTCAGCTTGTCAAGTATAGATGCTCTGACAATTTGAGGCAAGGAAGTTCATTGAGGATTGGCCTGACCAGTTAGGTTTAACAGACTTACACCTGAATTACAAGGTTCCCAATCAGAAACAGCCAACTCATAGGCCAAGGGTCTCAAGGCATTAGCTGACAAGGCCTAGTCTCTCAGTAGGAAACCTGTCAGCAATTATACATATGGTGAGTACCCATTGAAAACATCTGAATGCAGAGATCACAATCACAATCACCAAGCCTGAAGCAGGTTTTGCCTGTACATTATCCAGCAAAGAACATGACTACTGAACCATGGAAAATATGCAATGGGCCTTAATAAACTTGTAGCATCTCAGAGAGCTCAAAACCCCAATCATGTGTTAAAAGCAGCCAGTCTTGAGCCATTCCCTTTCCCTTCTGCTTGCCTGACCCTATGCTGTCCCTGAAAATGCAATAAAATATTTCCAGGATGTTAACGTATATCTACTTGTATGGTAGCAAGCAGTCAACAGATTGAACCATTTTACTATGTTCAGAGTAACTGACCTTTCTATGAGGTCTCTTGACACTTGAAGGTTTAAATTGCTGACATCTGGAGGAGAAAGGACTTTTTAAAGTAATTCAACCCAGTTGCTTCCCATTACAGGAACAAGAATGTAGTGAATGTGTGCATATAGCATGCATTGTGGCACCATCTTGACAAGTCTTATCCAACTCCTTGAACCTGGTTTGATCTGCCTCATTACATCCTTCCTTTCTGTCTTGGATATATCCTGGCAAAGACAACACTCTGAATTGGAGCATTTTACCAATAAACCCATCACCATCCATAGCCGAAGGACAAATGGTTTGCTCCCTGAGTTTCAAAATGTCAGAATCTCATCTTGCAGCTGAAACATCTGCAGACCCTTTCCAAAGTATTTAGACTTCCAACTTCCTCATGGTGCACATATTCCAAGAGGTTTTTACAGACACTTGGGAAGTGTGATTCTGAGTGCACAGATCATTTTGAATTCCATGACAACAGTAGATCCTAAACCCTAAGCCCAACAATAATGAGCCTCTGCTCATTATATGCAGATATGAGAATCAAATCTCCATTCTGTCACAGGGTTGCTTAAGTGCTGGACTAGTTAGACAAGATCAAAGATTAGCATAAACAAAAGCCTACCTTCCACTCATAGTTCCCAACCGGAGCCCACATTGCAATACCAGCAAGACGCTCTGGAATGAATCGAGCTGCTGCCCAGCAGTAAGGTCCACCCCCAGAGTAACCTAGCAACCAAAACTTCTCTCCAAGCTCTAAAGCATCTGCAATTTGTGCAATGTCTCCAGCTGCAGACTTGTATGTTTGCTTCTGGTTGAAGTCACTAAGACTGTATCCAGGTCTGTTGATTGACACAAGCCTCACCCCCATTTCCTTCAGCAAATCCTCAGAAACTCCTGCAAAAAATCACACGACTCTTGAGACTTACAACTACTCATCACTGCTGTGTACTCACTCAGAAGTTGTCACATTTCTACACGCCAACTCATTAGAACAAAATCTAACATGTGTCTTCTTCTCTCCAAAACCTAAATTGCTTAAGAACAAATCCAACATGTGTCTTCTTCTTCTCCCCAAACCCAAAATAGCTTACCAAGCATGCCGGCGATGCAAGAGGAGGGGACACCATGTAACACTAGCAAGCTCCACTTCGCCATTCTCTTCTCTACTCCCTTCTCTTCATAGGCAATAACACTGCCATCTGCCAACGTGATGAAGTTCACACTGCTTTCTTCTTCTTCCATTGCTCTTCTTCATTGCCGCCATGGTCATCAATTCTCCATGCATTCTGTGATGAGGAAGAACCTCCTCCCTCAGTCATGAACTATACAAGAACAGAACAGCCTCTGAGTGATTGTAACCCTCTCTCTCTCTGGTTGCAAAGATTGAGAGTAGCAACGAACAGCTCTGGTCAGGAACCCTCTCTGCAGTTTGATTCAGAGCAAGCAATAATACTCTACGGAGGAGGAGGAAGGTCCCGCCAACCCATCACCGCCCACAACCACGTCCTCTTTTCTCTGAAGTTTGATTCATGAGATCATCTTGTGTCGTGACTATTGTCATCCTCCTGAAAACAGATCAACAATTCTTGCTCACATTCTTCGAGGCTACTACTACTACAAAGCACAGAGATTGGACTTGACAAAAGCACACAGTAGGGATTACACATATCTGTGCCATCCTCTTCCTCTCCTCATCCTCAAGTGAAAGATAGGTAGTGGCATGGACTCCATTATCTTTCACTGCAGATCATGAAAACAGATCCCACAAAGAAGAGAAGAATGCTTGATGAAGTTGCAGAGAAATCTTGACAGCAACAATTAAAGGTAACACGAAAATGAGTGCAGTCATAACCTCATGAGAGTCGCTCACAAAGTGACAGACCATCACCTTCATCACAATCGGCGGTGATGAGCTGCCATGACTACCCACTGAGTTCATCAGCTCCCAACAGTGGGTGTAGATAAGCATATAATAATCTGCCCAAAAACTTGGGCAAACCATTATACACAATCTGCGTCCTGGGTTTCTGTTGCCTTTCCAGAAGCAATGGGAAGAGAAGAATGATTCACATGATGATGATGCCATACAGATGGATCAGTAACAATCATAGCTACAATGGCAGGGATTTCTGGACTAGCTTTTTGGAATAATGTAGTAGAAGTAGAAGAGAAGTTGCAAAAATTCCTCAGGAAACTAAAAGGGGAGAATTGAGAGGAATAGGAACAAATGACCTGAGCACACGACCTGAATGTGGTGCAAACTATGCAGTCCAGATCCAGATAAGATAATCAAACTTTTGTGCCACCTGCAGTGAGAGCCTCTCTGTGTGGTTTCTAAATGACAAAATGATGTGAGAAATCTACAGTTACTAGATGACAAGACAATGTGAGAAAATGTGTTCTTATGAGTTTCCACTCCAAGAACCTCAACATATTTCAAGGGATGATAAGATAAGTTTAGTACCAGGCACTTTCCTCCTGCTTTGCAATGTGTTGCCTGTTCATTCAAGATGGTTTTGACTAGAGAGACGATCATTTGACCTTTAACTGAAAACAGTGACTTTCCAGCTAGAAAGACTGGAGCAATTGGGTAATTGGTATTCAACAGATACAAAACTCTTGGATTGACATTATGGTATGAATCACAGTACACTAGAGTGCAGAAGAAGATTACTCTATCCAATGGCTACTGTATTGGTTAAACCTTGGCAACCTGCAACTGGTTAAACCCTAAAAAACTTGGCACAACTCAAAACAGTCCAGATTTTGATGAGGTTGACACAAACTCGATTAGCCGATACATCCAACGATCCAGCATCCCTGCACATAAACTCACAATAACCACATATGTGAAGATCTCCTAATTACACAAATTGGGTCAGTGTGTACAAAAGCTATTCAGAACTAAAGATTGCCCCACTTGATGTAGTCATGCAAAACTATAGAAGCCAATCCCCACTAAATTTAAGCCCTGCCCAACAGTATCAACTACACTCAGGATCAGAAATTCACCTGCATTGTACAGTTCAGAAGTGCTACAATAGGTGCAGTAATATACCACCTTGTGCACTATCCAAGTATATACCCATCTTATGACAAGTTGGGAATTGGAAAGAAGTATACCAGTAACAGCAAATGTGCCACCAAGGACTGCACAAAGGCGAGTCAGAAAATGGCCAAAGTTGCGCCTGTGCTCCTTAATTGTGACCGTTATGGGTGACAAGTCATAGACAAAATATACAGCTGCCACCCACCAATGCTCCATTAACTAACAACCTCAATTAATGACACTACAAAAAGCCTCTTAACCCAAGTCAAAGGCCACTATTCTGGAGCAAAAGGAGCAGCTGTTTCAATAGAGCTACCTCACATTTTTTCATACAGAAAGGCATTATATTTATGTGGCAGGACAGAACACTTGACTTACAAATGGTTAAAAGGAAAAGAAATATTTGACTTGCTCTGAGGTTGGTCATAGAGCTTCTTGTCAGACAGAGTGTCGTACATTTATGTGAAGAGTATGGCACATATCTCAAGTTGCCACCTCAAATCTCATGGAAACTTATTCACATAGCCGGTTATTAGGTAGCAATTAGTATGTAGTCCTTTTACAAACTACCTCCACAGCTCATATCCTAACATCTGTGATGGTAGAAACTGGTGACAAGTTCGTGAACTGGTTAAATGTCCTTTGTTTTGTATTGAGAAAGACAGACACACTATGATTCCAAGCTCATGTACCTGGATAAGCACGGTCATAAGGCTTTGCTCGCTGAAAGTATTCTGTCACTGAGAATTGGTTAGTGGGCAGTGTTTCTCCATGCAGATATTGATACTCTGTTGGAACAATCTGGTAGCAGAAATGAAGCCAATTAGCATCCCATGACAATTGGAAACCAGAAAGTCAAATATAAATGGACTGCCTTGGAGGGCTCAACACTAACAACTGGGTTACAATTGTAAGGTCAGAACCTTGAGAAAGTACTTGAAGGTGCCACTGGTGTCATGGAGAATACGATCACTTCCATCAAGCGGGTTATGAACGCCTGGATACTTGGGCCCAAATGAGAGATCGTGAATGAAATGGCTGACATTGACATCTGAAGCCGATGCATAGATCTACTCATCATTGCACCCAACCAAACACACTTAGGACAAGCTCTGCAGGGATGAACATGAGGTTTAAGACTGAAGCTGAGAACCTAAGCTCTCAGAAATATCAGATTTGCAAGGGTAACCAACAGCACCTGTTGTGCAACATAGTTACTCAAGCCATGCATGGAAAAATGGAAATTTCCAGCTACCCGCTCCACATCAAGTACACCAAAAATCTGCACAATACCATGAATGGACAGCATTAACAAGAGAGAACCATTAAGAAGGGTGAATGAGATAGATGCCTCATGTCTTCACACACCAGCTCAGCCAAAAGGATTCAGATTAAAACTGAAGCTTATCAAATCAATCATGATCTGATTTATCAGTTCTCAGAAACTAAATGAAACTAGATTGAGGCACAGAGATCTACAAAGGTGTGAGAAGCACATCTTCTTTAAAGAGATTAAAGAGATACTGACATCTTCAGTCATTTTCAGAATATCATGATCTCTAGTAGTCTAAGATCAATACATGCATGTTGTTTCTCTCTTTGTTTGCCTTAACATCACTGCCTTGCTGAGAGCCATCCACAGACATGAATACATCTCATCCACATGCAAATCTGAGAGTCATGGGACATTTTGCTACCAGGATGCAGAGCCAATATGAAACTATAGTTTGACTAAAGAAAAATGAAATTTGCAATAGATAAAACAGTTCACAGAACAAAAACAGATTCAGGAGGTCCACCCGGCATCCTTCTTGGTCTTGAAGAGCACGTTTCACATCTTTGATCACTTTCAGAGGGTCCTGAACTGAAGAGTGCTTGTGAATATTCATCACTGCCCCTTCTTGCCCTCCATGCTCATCATGATGTCCATGGCCTGCAGTCAAAAACCAATTGTGAAGTCTCTTAGTGAGCAAACAAATCTATACCATTTACCAGGACTATCTGCCTTGCATGATGATACAATAACAAGCCCACATAAGACAATCTCTCCATGCAAGAAGCTCTTCACATGTTACAAGAACAGGAAGAGCTTACCAGGAACCTCATTTGGTTTTTGTACATCTGAAGTGTGCTCCTTGTCCTCCTTATGCTCCCCCTCAACAAGATCTGAGATATACTCTGAACCCAGTATATAGCCATCCTTATGTAACCGAAGCTGCATCCAGACAATGCCAGCTGTTTCTGTACTTCAACTCCTCACAAGAGACATACACACATAGGGCATGGGACAAGGGTATAGGAACATGTTGGATCAGAAGGGAAGGGTGGATGGGGTACAGGATCCAAGGAGACAACTTACTTTCCAAATGTTGGTGTCAAGGTCAACTTCATGTTTCCCAGACATGTCAATAGCATCCATACTCAAAACTGCCCCACCAAATCCCATGCATCTTCAGATTTCAGAATCATGGAAAGAAACAAAGAAGGAAAGAAGGAAATAGGGAGCAGCCACAAGTGTTTCTTGAAACGCACCATCACAAGGGAGGGCAGGGAAGGTCATGTTGATATGAATGGGAAGCTTCTCACCCCGCTTCACATCCACTGACATCTGTCTAGTCATCATGCAGCATGTCAAGATAATCTCCAGGGACCATGGTCAAAACCTAAATTAATGCTCTGCTCCACAACCAGAAATTGGTGCAGCAAGTCTGCACAAATATCCACTCTAGAAAAGCTATGAAAAGAAAAGAGAAATATTACCAACAAGTGCAACAAACCACTCTACACACCAAGTACAAGAGTTCGAAAACAACATGCCAATTCTATATATTTCTTTTACTCATTTTGTAAGCTCACTGGATGATATAAAGATGAGGGGCGGAAAAAGAATCTCAACCAATGAGACTAAACAATTTGCAAATATAATATCATGGAAACAGACTAGTGGTTAATAGGATCACCTCATGCACAGTGACTGTTTGAAGGTAGAAGCGGAGTTCATGAACAAAAAGTGTGGCCATAATGATCAACCCAATAATTGACACTGATCCCCGTCCATGCAAACCGTGACAATGACAAATCAGATCAAGCACCCTGTGTAATGTATGACAGCAATGTTTCTCTTCCCACATGCAATGGTTCAAGTTTAAATTTGAAGATCATCATTTCTCTTTTCGCAATAGGCATTAATTGGGGAAAAAATTCCTTGTAACAAAGAACTGGCCACTAGAGAGCACACAAGGTGTGCACTGCCTATGACACAAACAGCATCCTGAATCCATGACGTTGACTTGCAACTCTGATCACTCAGTAACATTTGTTGGCACCAGAATAAATCTGTGGTCATTGTAGTGTCATTGGAAGACATTTCAAGGTCTGGTACAGTATATGATGGACTTGCTTACAACACAGAGCAATCAAGCTTCCAAAATTGCATGCCCTGGTATTAAGAACTGCAACTAACCAGCTGCGCCTGATGAAGTTTTTTGCACCAAATGATCTTGAGCTCGTGGGAAAGCATCCAGATTTCTAATATCTTGAAATCTCAACCTCATTTTGCTTTCTGGTATGCACCCGACGGTTTTCAGAGCAATTCAAACCCTAAAATACTTCTCTTTCTCTGCACATTCCAAGTAACAATGCCGTGTAAAGCAAAACCCTTTCAACAATGCTAAAAGATATATAACGGGAGGAGCCCCTTCCAAACCGAAAGGAAACACCGGAAGCTCTTCACTCTGCCGTGATGTAGAAAATTTCCGGAATTCCAAACCCTTCACTACTGTACATCTAAAAGTCACCAAGCTCTCCACTCTAGTCTCTCTGTTTCAGTTCCAACGTCACATGCGAAACCCTGAAGTACAAAAGGATGAGAGCTTCCGAAACCAGACAGATACAGCAGGATTGAAACCCTAATCCCTCCAAAAAGAAAACATACCGCTGACTGCAGGAGGCGCCAAATTTCTCAACCAAATGGAGGAATCCTTAGGCGAATCCAACATCGATCAAAACATGAGAAAAGAGTTTGACCCTTCTCCTCTACGAAGTTCCAGAAACCAGAATCCTCCAAGAAACGAAAAGCAAACAGAGGGATCCTCGACTGATCAAGGAGGTGAGGAAAAAGAGTTACTGACCACAAAAATTCAAAAGCGGGGGAAAAATTCCCGATAGAAACAGATCCTCCTTCGCTTCAATACTCACGCTCCTTAGCACACAAGATAGCCCTCCCGAACACAAATCGCTCGCAGATGTCCGAGTTGGGAGATGCTGGAAAAGTCTTCGTGAAACTCTCTCCAAACGAAGATAGAGAGAGAAAAAAACGGAAGACTCGCGGGTACGTATCTCGTTGCCCTAACTTCATCCATTCTCGTCCGTTCGTTCGTCTGCTTTTCTTCCGTCCCAGTGCATCTTTCTTGTATTCGTTCGTTCGTCTGCTTTTCTTCCGTCCCAGTGCATCTTTCTTGTATTCGTTCGTTCGTTCGTTCTTTCCATTCGTTCTGTTTTTGTTTGTTTGTTGGGGAGGCGAGCTATTTTTGTGTGATGGTTTTTGCCATGCTCATGGAGTTCAAATTCAGACCAGTTTTGGGCAGTTCCTTGCTTTTAGGAAGTACCTCCGGTTCTGAAAAAAATTTGGTCATTTGTGTTTTGCGAGCACAGTGCATTGTTACATTTTGCAATCTCATTTGCATTGTTGTTGTTTTTTTTTTAATGTCCTTTTTTCTCCATTTCTTTTCTTGCTTTTTGTTTTGTATTGTCATTTCTTGTGGCTTGTGGCATCGCTTCTACTTATGTTCTTGCTTGGTGGTATTGTCCATCCTTTTGTTCAACGTTTTTCCTCGTCCTTTAGATTGACGTTGTTGTTTCACTTTGATGCATTTTCCTATTCATCCTCCAAAATACTTTTATGATCTATGACTTTTAGCTTGTTGCTTTGAAAAATATTAAATCATCAAAAGAAATTGATGACATTTGGTACAAAAGTATTGCTTAACATGTTTTGTCCTCACCCGTTCTTGTTACCCTTTTCTTTCCCCGAAACTTAGTCCCAATGACGTCCTTTGCGTAATACGAATATGTTATGTTCATTTCGTAACTTGAGATGTCATCCTCATCTTCATAGAATGCATGCAAACAACATGCCATGGGATGCCATTTCCACCCATTAGGGTTTATGTTTCACAATAGCTTTATGCACACATTTCAACACCACCATTTCATGTTTTCTTTTGTGGTGTTGTTGCAACACCTTTGATCTTCCAACTATTCAAGTACAACTTCAATGCCACTATGAATTCCATGGTGGAGCAAATGTTCTACCTTGATTTTGTGCATTGTTTTGAATCACAAGGTTGACATAAAAGTTTCAATTTTGTTGTTAAGTTCATCCAATGTTGGTTGTCATGGAATTACACCAAGGTTTTCCCATGTGTGTGTTTCCACAAATGTTTGCAAATACATTATTATGAGTTTGTTAATAATGTATTCGCTAACATTTATGGAAGCATTATTGTTTGATGTCCAACTAGATCAGAAATATTTGGTAGAATTTCAATGATTTGCATTGAAGGGAATTATTAGGTTTCCATTTCAAATTTTGTTGTCAATTTGTTATAAGTGCACTAAAACTTTTGAATTCTTCCTCATGTGTGAATGAGGGTTGCGATTTATGAAAGGTGCTGTTCAAAATACAATGATCTAAGATGTGTGTGCATTTGAGTGGAAGCAAAATCACCTCATTCAAATGTTTGCATTTAGGTGTTTTCCTCTTCTAAGTCTTGTGGTGTAACATGGGGTGAATTATAACATGGGAACTAATACTATAGTAACATTTGGTAGGAAACATGCAATCATGATGTGGGTGTCAAACCTTGATTCTAGTGTGGCAAACCCATGAGCCATGAATTCACTGCAAAGGTTGAAGCTTTGTAAAAATTTGAAGCCCTCAAACAAACAAAGAAAAAATGTATACAGTTTCTATTATTAAGTTCCATTATTTCTTTGCACAACTATGGGCACAATTAGTTGTGAGATAGTTCCTTTTAACATGGTGTTGGGTCTAGGTTGCCAGGGAAGTAGCATAAAGTCCAATGGCAATTGGAAGAGTTTAGTGTTTTGGTTACAAATAAAGGAGATAGGAGGGCCAAATGGGTTTGAGGGGTTGTTGAGGTACTATGTGAAATTGACACCTATTCAATTTATAAAACAATGGGTCATTCTTGAGCTTTATAATGAGCTTCTATTGGAGATATTTTCATCACGGGTGACCCCATAAAATGGGGATAAGGATCGTCTTAACTTTTAATGTGTGTATTGTGAAGGGAAATGGTCAAATAAACTACAACTTTCTAACCATAGGTCTAAAGGGTGCTCAGATGGTTTCGTTGACCTAGGAGCAAATAAACCCATCTCTATTCCAATGTTTATGAATTTGGTTAATGCCCAATTATTGAAAAAGTTGAAGCGGTAGATCAAGAACAATGATGCCTTTTTTACTCAATTGAAATTGAGGACCCAAATTAAAGTAGATGTAGAAACAACGTTGGAGAAAGTTCCAATGAATGGTGAGCACATTCATGTCTAGGTGTGTAGGTTCAAATCTCTCAAGGGGTTATTGTCAGAACTTCGTTATAATAGGAAATGTGCATAAAAAAATTTGGGATAAAAGATGGCAAAATCAAAAGGGAGGCATCACCTAAAAAATGATTTGCAAGTATATCAAGTAAACATATCCTAGATGATTTAATTGCGAGTCCAAAGGTGAAGATAGTAAAAGGAGAAGGAGTTGGGACGTGCTCCTTGGCTCGTAACACTTCAGGGGTAAAGGGGTGTGCTGGAGCTTCGAGATGGAATTAGGACGAGCAACAAGCTGTTTAATTATTCACACGGATTTGCACAAATCAAACAATAAGTTGGATAGTGCAAAGTCGAAGTACTTTTGGTGCACAAACGAACCACATGCAAACACGAACTCACAAGACTCACCATGTCCTTGACTTGGAGGAAGCCACCGCCTTCCCCCTTATAATATACTCTATGCCTAACAATGGGACTAGCACCCAATGTCATTTTGTCTCGAGACTCCCAAGTGGGAGTCTTGAGATTCCCAAAATTAGGGCTCTTGCAACTTTGGAGGCCCATAACTTTGTGTGCAGACTTCCAATTGAGGTGAGGTCTGAAGAAAAAATTGTATCCCTCGTCAAGAGCTCTTCAACGGTATGTGGCATGCCACCTTCACGCAAGGAAGTCAGGGTTTCTTGATTTTTAGTGGTTGGGAGTCAAATTGACAATTTGAATCCTGACCCTTCTTTTGGCCATAATTTGTGTTTTAATCACCCAAATGGGTCATGTGAGCCCATTTTGGACATCTACATTTCAAAAACTTTCCATGATGTAAGTAACTTTTCAATCCAATGGGTTTTGACCATTGCAATTGTTCTCTGAAAATTCGAGATTCCATCGGGACTCTAACTCCCAAAGTGGAAGCTCACTTGGGAGTGTGGAGGTTCATTCCCTCACACTCTCCCACATTCCCACATTCTTGGGAGCATAAAATATGATTCCCGGGCTTCCCTCTTGGCTTGTACCTTTGTAAGCCCTTGCTTTGGTGGTGAGCCCAAGGTTAAGGTTGTGACACTAGATGTGGTACAAAAACAACTAGATGTTGATGACCCCACAATAAATAAATTACATTGCTTAACTAATATAGTAATTAATTCAAGAAATATCACATATATCAACATGATAAAGTATTTATTATTTAACCCACATACATATGACTTATTTGCTACTAATTACCTATTACCTATCCTATTTATTGCCTATTTAATAGATTAATTGCATAGCCTACCTAATTAATTAATTACATTTACTAGGTCTAAACCCTAACCTACTTAATAAATAAATTACATAGCATGATTAGTTAAATCATTAATATAATAGGGCATATTCACAATTAAGGTACCATTTTTTTGCCACATGACTCAAGGATTTTGTTTTTGCTATTTTCCAAATACAAAATTTAAATGGAATAAATTTAAGAGAGAGATATTGGATAATTCAAATCATGATAATTTTCATGGTCGTGGTAGTTTTTCACATCCGTTTGTAATTATGCATAAATATTTTGTTAAAAAATTAGAATTGCAAAAAATGAATACATAAGTTTTTGTATATAACTTAACATGTTTCCTTGCATGAAAATTTCTTGCACATTTTGTTGGCACTTGGGGCCACAAATTTTAAGCCTAGTGAATAGAAAAAATCAACCAAATGGGAAAAAAAGAAGGAATTATTTTGCTTGTAGCCTATTCAGAATGGATTTTGTAGCCTTCAAAATTCTTGTATTTTACATTATTTAATCAAATGCATTATATGAACATTGCCAAACATAAATGTATGCATTACTTATCCATAAAAGAAAATTGAAGTCAATTGTGTTGTTTAATACATTCTTTTTTATTCTTTTAAGACGAAAATTGCAATTAAAACAAGGACTCAAATTGTTTGAAATGACTCAAAAGGACATCAACATTATATTCAATCTATTTTTGGATTTTTTTATTGGATTAACATGACATCGTTCTAGTTATAGTCATATACCAATCCATTATAATCATGAAATAATAAATGTGAAAAAAATCTGAAAAAATCTTTTGTAGTCCTTTTTTTATTAGATTGTCCTTTTGGGTACCCTGATTATGAATATGTCCAAGAACATTATCACATATCAACATGATAAAATACCTCCTACTTAACCCACATACATATTGCTTACTACTTACTATCTTACAATTTACAACTTAATAATTAATTAATTACTTAGCCTACCTAATAAATTAACTAATTAAAAAACACTATGACATATCAACATGATAAAATACTTACTATTTAGCTACATACATATTACCTACTATTTAACCTTATTTCTACCATCAAACTTTACTACACATTTAATGGTTAGTTCATTGAAGAAATTTAAAGGAAAACAATTAGACCACTAAATCTAGCAATTTACATGGCCAATTCATTTTTTTTCGCATTTATTTACATGTGCATTTGTGACTAGGATTTGTAGTTGCAAATCAAGTTGAAAAGATGCCACATGGTGTCCAATGGCGTTTGAACCACCTTTCAAATCATAAAAACAATTACATTTTCATCTATTTTGGGATGCCATTAAAAATGGATGATATAAGTGTATTTTTCATTTTCATTTTCATTCAAATCAACATTAGTTGTGAATATAAGTTGCACATGCAACTGCAAACCACTTTGTATTTGTTTATGTGACTACTAGTTGTTTTTACCAAGTGCCACAAAGGATAGTCATATCTAAAGTCGCAAAAATGGTTGATTTGGATAAAAGTTGCAAACACATGGGTTGGAATGGACAAGATTCCTTGTAGTGAAAGGTTGTGTTCTATAAAACTTATCATGAATTTTCATAAGACAATACACATGCAAAATGTCTTTTGATCATTGTTACAAAAATTGTGTACATAATATGAATAAGTGAACTAAACTAACTTTATGCATATCTTGTCACAAAATCAATGGTTAGTAATAATCATTAGGATAATGCATGAATCTTCTATTGAATAAAGTTGATTCTTTTATGTATTCATGACTAATCAAGTTTATGATCATTTTATTAAATTTTTGGAAATTCATTAGTTCAAAATTCAATTTGGAACATCATTAATTATATGGGTAATGACCAACGTTGTTTTTGTTACAAATGTCATTGTTCAAGATCATAAATCTCAACTAGCTTACAATATACAAATTAGTGATTTATTTTTGTATGAATCCAAAATGTCCTTGTAACTTATGGAAACCTTTTCAATTATTATTGACATTGTAGAAGAGGCTAGAAAATGAAGATGATGCCATAGAACAAGCACAATTTGACGATATCAAATGGTTTGTATGTTGGGTAAATACACACTATAGTCACCCAAAAAGGGCGAATGAAAGTCCATTTTTACAATCAGGTACATTCACAAAATAAAGAGATGGGGGTGCACCCTTAATAAGGACTTTGATGACTACTTATTCTGAAAATTTTTGGGTATATACTAAAAATGTTCTATTTGTAAATTACAAAAAGTCATAAGAAAATCCTTTTGATTGAAAAATATGTTACATTATATTATTATGTGAATATACATTTTAAGAGTTTTTCCAAAATTATGTCATTTTCAAGTCCTTAAGAATCATTTATGAGTTTTTTTCGAGTAAAAACATTGTAAAACATTGGTTATAATGATTAATCAATGATTTTGAAAATTCAAATTTCATTATATTCATTTCAAATTATTACACATGTTTCCACAATATATTAAGAACATAATCATCAAAATGTATAAAAGAAATGTGTAACATTAATATAGTTTTTGACACGAAAACATGGAAAACAAAACACTGGTTATAGTTCCCATGGCTCCTATATTTGCGAATGTACCTAGTCCAAATCTAATGATTTTTCAAAAAAAAAACACTTAAATGATATTGAAGTTCACATTTTTTTCCATTTCCAAGTTCATAACACCATAATTTAAACTTTTTAAAAAACCTCTAAAAATATGGGCCTTGAAAAAATCAATTTAAATATTGAAATGGATTTTACAAATTTGAAATTTTCATTTCAAATCTTAAAAAATTTGAGAGATTTTTTCTTGCTTGATTTTTTCATCTTAAGTGTTATGGTACTTTAATGTGCGATGGTAAAAATTTATAGGCTTAATTCCCAACTCCACTAGAAGAAGAAAATCCATAATGATAATTTTTTTGGGGTAGTTTGGATTGTGACACTAAATGTACCATTCTTTGTAAAATCCATCTTGGATTGAACATTTATTCTTTTGATGAAAAAATTTTGGATTTGAAAGATTAGAATGTAGGTTTCAATTTTTCATCCCACTTTTGCCAAGTTTCTCAAATAGATTTGAATACAATGCAACAACATTTGATTCACCTAGAAAAAATTGCCACTATGACTTCCAAAACGGGTGAGTGTAATGTGTTTTCACCTTGTTTTTAAAAAGTGATTTGGTGATCCTTGTCCCTTATGCAAATATGACCTACTAGAAAAAACAATACATCTTGTTTATGGCATAATTTATTGTACATGGTTGCCATTTCCATATTTAGATTTTATTTATATCTTAACATCTTTGACACTAATTATATTATATGTAGAAATAATTTAATTTTCAAAAATATGTTTTCAAAGAACAAAATCTTGTGAAAATATACATTTTTCTTGGAATATTTGATTCTTGACATGAAATCTTTAGAATGCTTAAATTTCCTTTGTCCATTTTATTATTTAAAAATGCAGGTTTCACATTCAATTGCAATTGTGTTTCACCTTTTCAATCAACAATAGCACTTTGATGGCTTATTAATTAATATATTATTTATGTTTGAAACATGAATGCATAATTATAATTGAAGTTCTTGACCTACACATCATGATTGCAAATTGTAAAAGTTCTAAATTTCAACATTTGGTTTCATATGAAAATAACACATCTTGGTGCATTTTAATCCTAATTCACATTTCATATTCATACATTTTTTAATGGAGTTGATATTGTTTAATTTTCATAATGTTCACAACTTCAACAAGTGGTAATATTGAATTATTTAACATGATGGTAGCTTTTAGTTTATATTGAAAATGAACATTACAAATAAAATAATATGAAATTTCATCATAATTGAAAAAACTTAATTAAATTATTAAATTAATTTCTTTTAGTATTTTCAGTTTATAATGTTTATAATCAGAATTTAAAATGCTCTAATAAATTTCAACTTAAATTTTTTAATACTATTTTAGTGGATGTGTCTTTTAATCCAATTTAAAAACATATTTATTCAAACTAACACTGAAAATTAAATATCATTAAAAGAAATTCCAATGATAGTGATTCATTGGGCTTGGTTTAGGTAGGATGACTATAAGGTCCCATGATATTTTTTCCTACCAAATTCTAGCCCAATATCCATTTAGCCCATTCTTGAGTAAGAAGGAATGGAATTTTATTTTTTTGTACATGTGTTCATTTTTTTTTCAACACCATATTCACAAGCAAATTTTGAATACGTTCTCTACCAATTTGCACCCCATTTTAAAAATTGAATTCTAATTCAATTCATTTCAATTTTAATCCAATTTTTGAATTGAATTTAGTCAATTGGAATTCAATTCAAATTTTAATCAATGTATTTGAATTTAATTGAATTGAGGAATTTGAATTCAATTCCGTTGTAGTGCATAGCTTAAGCTAAATTAGATGTTGTACAAATATTATATAATTTCAATAGTTGTATGAAATAGATATTTGAATTTTCACTACACCAAAACTTGACATTTATGATTAAAACAAATATGATTAATGACCATTTTGGAGTCATATAGTCATATATGCCATGTTTTGTGCCTAGTTGTATTTTTAAAACCATGGATATGACTAGATGATTAACAATCTTCATGGATAAGATTATGTGACTAAAAATCTTCTTCATGGACACTATGTAATTATTTAATAATATACAATTTGAAATTATAAATTAAAAGGGAAAAAAACTAGAAGGTAAACATACATACCTAGTAAACATATTATAAACTTGTAGATGATCAAACACATAATTAGTGCACAAATAAATAATTGATAATTTATAATTTCTAGAACTTTTGCAGTATAATCACTAATTATTAAATGTGAATTTCTAAATAGTGGCTAAACAAAAAATTTGGGAAATTTGGAAAACAAATTGGCAAAGTTCTTAAAACCACAAAATTAAATGAAAAATTGATGCTTAGAATAATTGAAACATTTAAGTTGAGATTTTTCCTCATAGATTTATTTAAATGAATATCTTCTTTGAGTTTTTTGACATTAAATAATGAAATATTTTTTTATTAGTGATATCCAACGAATTTCCAAAAAAATCTACATGCCCCAAAATGGCATTGTTTTTTATGTTTGCATGTGATGGGTAGCAAATAATTCAAAATTTGATCTTTAGTAATTTATCAAAGTATTTGGTCATACAACTTAGAGTTTTAAATATTTTATACTACATCACATTTAATGAATTAAAAATAAAATAAAAATAAGATTAAAATTTACTACCCACAATAAAATTTGATAAAAATAAATTAATTAAAAAGTGCATGTATATAAATTAATAATTAAGACATTTAAATAATCTTTATACTTTGTAAAAAAAAATTTAAATGTTGAAAATAATATATATGTTTCATATATAACATATTTTATTTTTAAAAATATTTTTTATAATTACAATAAATATAACACAACATATATACCATTTTTATTAATTCATTATATTTTTAAAAGTTGGGGAAATATTACATATATATACCAAAAAAGCCATGTTGATGTTCAATATGTTTATTTACAAAAAAAATTATTAATAAAAAGAAAAAAAATCTTCAAGATATCTTTGTTGTTCAAATGTATGAAATAGTGAAGATTCAAATGCATTTTCAATCAAATTATTTGATGTTTTGGTTTTTTTTTATAGATGTCTAGATCTCGGAAAAACCTTTAAGAATGAAATTTATTTATTTTCATTTGGACAAAGTATGAAAATGATAATAGTGGTCAAAGTTGGATACTTTTGTATGGGACAAAGGATGATGTGAGATAATGTTGTAAATTTATCACATATCCTTTGTTAACAAGTTCAACTTTGTAAACTATATAACTAAGTGAAAATGTATTAGTCTACACACAATACATGCACCAAATATACTTAAAGTGCAAATATTACTTGTGATGAGCCAATAATAAAAGCTTGTCATCAAAAAATAAATAGGATCCTACTTATCTACCTACTTAGGCCTACCTACCTACCCACCCACCCATTCCTATTTACCTATGCTTACCTACCTACCTACCAAATGGTTAAATTAAATTAAAATATATAATATATTCCATGGGATTTATGACTACGACAAAAATATGATTATTGGATAAACTATGTGTCCATATTCACCACATAGTCATGTGGTCACGAATGTTATTTATGACTACAAACTCAATCATGGGTGTAGTCCTATTTGCCATGTTTTGACGCAGTGTTTGTTCAATGTAGTGAAAATGTAATACTTTATTTTATTTTTTTCTAAATTTCATTACATGTAGCATTTTTTTATTTGTATAACATTTGAGGTTTTGTCAATTGAAAATGTATTTAATGCTAGATTATTAGTTTAAAAAATATGAATGATGCACATCATCAAATAAAATTCAAAGTCAAATTGTGAACCCAAAATGATCAATGTGATGAACAAGTTATTTTTAGATTATCTTTGATAGATCATGAAATTTGGCCAAAAAATATTTTTCCCACTTTTTACTATTCTAAAAAATATGCCTTTACTATTTATTGCATAATGCAATTGACACTATATAAATTTAGGGTCAATTTTCCAATCCTATAGAAAATAAAACAATGGATGATATATGATGTGATATTTCAAAATGAAATTCCAACATACAACTTAACATGAATATCAAGGTATTTTGCACAAGCTAGCTACAAATGGAATTCTATGGATATTGGAGATATTTCTACCAAATTAAGCATTATTGGAATTATTAAAAATATCACTCCTAACAATAGCAAATGGACCACTTTATGTCATTGGTATTTTACAAATTTATTTTTAAAAATTCCAAATATTCTAGTTATCCATCTTGAAGATGTTTTCCCAGCTTGTCCAAAGGTTTGTCACCAACAATGTTGTGTCACTATTTCATGTTCAGCCATTTTATAGATTATGGGAACACTTAAAAAAAATATTGCTTGATTATGTCATGTGGATAATTATCACAAACATGATGGAAATTATGCAAAATGTGGTGATAATGATTGATTTGTTGTATCATTTGAGTTACTTGTACAAATTATCGACCAATCAAATCACCATAATGCTTTTTCTATTAGTAACCTTGGTTAAAATGTCTAATCAACAAACATTAATATTTCATCCTTTGAAAAATTCAATAGACTTCTTTTTGGCCTCCTTTGAAAGGTCTAAATATTGTATAGGGGAATCAATTAGTTTAATCGTAAAAAATCAATCTATACAAAAGGTAAATTATTATTTAATGATTCCCATATAACAAATTAAAAGACTAACGATGATTATCAACCTGATTTTTTTGTTACAAGTCTAGCTTTAGAATAAGTATGTTCACATTGTGAAACTACTAAAATGTCTTGGGCAAACTAGGCCAACTAACTAGACGACTAGCCATTAGACTAGGTCAAGATGCCATTCCTATTTAGTTATAGTATGCATGTGTATTTTCAGATAGGATATTATATATGTTTGTTATACTTTTGTATATTAAAAAATGACCTTCTTCCCCCAATTAAAAATTATTAAATAAATAAATATATTAAAAAATTATTATATTACAAAAAAAAAAAAAAAAAAAACCAAAATAAATTTTAAATAGATTTTTAAAAAATTTTAATAATACTCCAAATTTAACAAACTCTTAATTTTTAAATACATTAAT
>Ga0116231_10004001_pt1 | contig 30133 bp, 22 predicted proteins | sample S1TSphgellanicum_2_FD_89695 | JGI IMG/M metagenome (GOLD analysis project Ga0116231, IMG submission 89695) | Host-associated microbial communities from peat moss isolated from Minnesota, USA - S1T2_Fd - Sphagnum magellanicum MG | ecosystem: Host-associated > Plants > Peat moss > Unclassified... | reverse complement strand
CCAAAATAGTTGAAAGTTGGTCTTGTAGTTGCAAATATTCTCAAATCTAGTCGCAAACGACTATAAGTCGCATGTAGTCGTAAATTGACTGGTTACATTTTGGCTGATTTCTACTAGTGGGAGTGCAGTTTTCACATGATCCATTTTGTCATGAATAACACAAAAGAATTCATCTTTGGACCACATAAGCTTTGACCTCCAAATATGGTACAAGCTTTTGCATGACTCTTGATGCAAGAGGTGTTTTCTCAACTTTTGTTCATATTCTTTTGCATCATTGCTATTCCTTCCCAATTTTGATATTAAATCCTTTAGTGACTCCCACATAATACATTTTGCAAAAATAGAGCCCCTCTTTCTTACATTAACATTGAGATGATGTCTTTTCTTCAACCTACTCATCGCAGACCACATAATACTTCCAATGTTTAACTCCTTGTTAATTTGCAAAAATGTAATTCGAAAAAATGAACAAATTACAAAATGCATCACAATTTTAGACCTTGAGAACTAAATTCAAAGAAATACATCATATTCGCATGTTCCTCTAATTTTTGTACATTATCACTTACTTGATCACTTCGCTTTCAAAGGCTCCTCCATGTATCAGGTAATAGCCATCAAATATCCTATCTACCATTTTTTATTCCTTTTAATTGATGCGACGTTGTGTTAACATTCAAGTTAATCAATGATTGAAAATTTGATTCCGCCCGTATCGTTGGAGTTCAAAGTTTATGTGAGCCTTTGTTTCCATGAAGTAAAAATCTACATCTTTGCTTAGAATCTACTTTGTATATCATGTATGTTGATTTGGACAATCCAACAATCTTATACCATGCCATTTCATAGATGTCTATTTCTTGAATCATGATACACTTTCGTTACTTCATGTCTATTTTCACATGCAACCTTCTTGGAATATCCATGCCATACATTTTATGTTCTTCAAAAGACAAAACCCAAAATTCTTCTCTTAGCAACGTCGTCTTCTCACCAAGAAAGTGTTGACAACATTTTTGTGTGTAACATAATGAAGAAATCACATTCCAAACATACTTTTGGGATAATAGTTTATCAATCCTTGGCATTGATTGATTAAAATGTCCAACACTTCCTATCACAACCCTAGGCTTGGGTTCATGACCAAGGTAAAAGGTTGCAAAGGTGCGAGCTAAGAGTGAAGCCCGAGAGTCACATTTTATGTTCTCGGGAGTGTAGGAGAGTGTGAGGGAATGAACCCACACATTCCCAAGTGGGCTCCCACTTTGGGAATTGGAGTCCGAATGGATTTTCAAATTTTCAAAAGGTGATTATAGGGGTCAAAAATCATTGGATTAAAAAGTTCATTATACCATGGGAAAGCTCTTGAAACATAGATCTCTAAAATGGGCTCGTATTACCCATTTGGGTATTTAAAACATAAGTTATGGCCAAAAAAAAGGCTGGAAGTCAAACTGCCAATTTGACTCATGACCACTAAAAGTCAGGAATCACCCTGATTTACTTGTGTGCAGGTGATGTGCCACATATCATTAGAAAGTTTTCGATGTGGGCTATAACTTTGCTTTAGACTTCATCTTAATTAAAGTCTGCAAAAAAAGTTATGAGCCCTCAAAGTCGCGGGAGTCCCAATTTCGAGAATTTCGAGACTCTCAAATAGGGAGTCTCAGGACAAAATGACATTTGGGTGCAGGCCCCGTGGCCAAACACATAGAATACTATAAGGTAGAAGGTGGTGGTTTCCTCCAAGTTTGGGCCATGGTGAGTTTTGTTCATCTATGTTTGCTCGTGGCTAACCCATGCACCAAAAGTGCTCAAACTATGCACTAACCAACTTGTTTGGTTTGTGCAAGTCTTTGTGAATAATTGACCTGCTTGTCACTCATCCTAATCCCCATCTTGGAATTCCAACATGCCCCTCTACCTTCGAAGTGCTACGAGTTAAGAAGCATATTCCAATTCCTTATCCTTCCACTGTTTTCACCTTTGGACTCACAATTGAGTTTATCAAAGAGTTTGGGGTGTGTCATTTCCATTTTTCTTCTGAAAAATATATTACTTCTTTCTTACACCAATTTCTCCCTCCTCATCAACAATCGGAATGCTGGTTTCATTGTAAGATATAAGAAGTTGTCTAAAGGAGTACCCATCCACAATGGTTTGTGCCAACGACCATTTCCAAATTGTCATAACCACTAAAATATTATTCGAGCAATACAAAATACTCACTTCAACATGATCTTCACCAAACTAATTATCAAAAATTGCCTCCCTTGGGTCACAAGCTATTACACATCCAACAAACAACCCAATATCATCCATAAACTCACATTCCACACCTTGCCAAAAACAACTACTTTTGACGGGATATGAAAGTTCCTTCTTCCATTTTCATTATCAACTTGTTTTTGTTCTACTTCATTATTTCGTTCTTCATTCCACCCTTCATTCATAAAATAAAAATAACCTTTTTCCAAAATGCCATCATTGTTGGAATCATTAAAAATATTACACATGTATCCATTAGATTTATCTTTAGAAGTACCATTCATTATATTGTTAATTTCTTCATCAACGTCAAACCCCTTAGATCATAAAGATGAAGAAAGAACGTGATCTTTATAAGACACTTTTCTTTTCTGGAAATTGCTGAAACCCCTCTTCTTGATTGCCTTTTTCTGGTAGAAATACAAGTTCTTCTTCCAACATGGAAACATCCCTTAAAGGCCAAAAGAATCATTTCCCACTATGGATCTACAATATCGTGCAATTGGAGTTGGGTAAAACAATTTTCATTATTCAAATGCCTTAACCATGGATATGATGGTGACAACTATATAATTTTCCACTCCACTAGAACCATAAATTGGGACGAACGATGGATCCTTGCACTATCCTACTCTAATTCGAACCCTCCACTCATCATTCGAATCCCAAATAGAAATTGTGTCACCAACATGCATATAATTTACCTACCGAACACCCAACGTTCACAAAGTTTATGGATGAATATTATTACATCAGAATGCAAAATTGAACAAAAAATGATGAACCCTTCAATGAACCACCCATTCCACTAGGAAGGGATTTTTGTTTTATTTAATTCAATTGAATGTCCATTAATTACTAAAAACTTTTGAGAATATTACATTAAAAAAATTGCATTTCACCTAACAAATTACAAAGAAATTTTCGAAATATTATATTAAAATACAATGGATTTCACGCAATTATTTTGACCTAGAAAATGTTTTTTGGATCACTGCATAAGGCCATCTAGAAAATGTCATTTCTATAGAGCCGAAGAGAATACTTGACAACTGTTCGGAATTTTTAGATTTCTAATTAGAAGGAATCACAAAAATCATTTGTTAGCTTCTAGGCATTTTTTGTGTTTATCCTCAATCACATATTGAGAAAATTCTTAGCAGCCGCCAACTGTTTTCTAGGATTCTCGCTTTTCTTTGATCCAAAAAGCATTTGGCAATTGCTAAACATTTTCTACAATTTTCGATCTAGAAAATGCTCGGTGGTTGCCAAGCATTTTCTATGATTTCAAACCCAAAAAAACTCTTGGTGGCTTCAAGCCATTTTCTAGAATTGTCGATCCAAAAAAACCTAATAGTTGCTAGGTGTTTTCTAACATTTTTGATCCAAAAAATGCTTGGCATTTTCTACAATTTTTGATCCAAAAAATACCTAGTGGCCGTCAAGCATTTCTAGCATTTTCGATCCAAAAAATGTTTGGTGGCTACCATGCATTTTCTATGATTTTTGATCTAGAAAACACCTGGCAGCTGTTAGGCGTTTTCATGGACTTTGGATTTAGAAAACCTTTGGTGGTCGCTAGGCATTTTCTTCAATTTTTGATTCAGGAAATGCTTGATAATTGCAAAACATTTTCATGGACTTTGGATTCAAAGAACCCGTGGCGGCTACCATTTGTTTTCTAATATTTTTTGATTTAAAAAACACCAAGTGGCCTCCAAATGTTCTCATCGACTCTAAAACTAGAGAACCCTTAATGGCTACTAAGCATTTTTTACGATTTCCTTCAATTAGTTATTAGAAAATGCTTAACGACTGCTAGATGTCTTTTATTTTTGCCTAGTACCATCTAACAATTGGTATTTCCTCATTGTATTAATTGATGTAATAAAACCATTTGAATGTTTCTAGGTATCTTACAAAAATTTGGTTCAATGACTTTGTACAATATTGCAACTACAATTTTATAACGACTATGTTGTTATTGGTATAACCTAGGTTAGAACAAACTAATGTCAATAATTTCCCTTGTAATGAAGGAATGTTTTCTTGTGTTCAATTTCAAATCGTAGGAATACCTTCCAAGGGTAAAAACAACGGAAATATCAGAAGATCCTTTGTTATTTCTTTTTTTTGGGCTTCTAGTGGTTTATAACTAAACTAATGTTTGAATTGTGATGAAAAATCCTAAAGACAAGTCAAGGATCCATCAAAATCATGTAAAATGACTTGATTAGAATATGTGAGTGCGATAGCTCTAATACAAAAAGGATTTGATGATAAAAGTAGTGAATCTATGTAATCATTATGATATTAAGAGAGAATTATGTAGTATTCACCTTTTTTTTGTGATGGCTCTGTCCTTTTTGGAAAGGTGGGATTGAATAGATGCAATATTCTTCAATTGAAAGACATTTTCAAACCCCATCAATGCAACATGTTTATGAGCATGTAAACCCATGTTTTAGAATCCTCCATACTAACCGAGAGAGAGGGACAACAAATGGATTTTTTGTTAGAAGAGTCGTTTTAGAGAACATTAGTTGTATGAAATGGTAATTGCAAGATGAAAAAAGATGTGATTTTTTAGGGTTGAAACAATCAAGAATCTATTTTTATGAAAAAAAATGTTGAATTTGCAAGCGTTTTTCAAATACACAATAATTGAACATGTTGCCATAGACTATTCTATACTATGGAATTTGCTAAACTATTGAAGGAAGGAAACTTGTGATGCTAATTGATCGCAAGATTGATGTGAGGATTTGAGAAAGTGAAGGAACAATGGGTAGGAATGGTGAAAGAGTTGTACCTAGAAGTTATTTGATAGAGCTCTTTGAATTGCAAAATTTCACCCTGAAGCTCCTTTTCTGAAACCCTATAATACGTATGGCATTGGTTTTGAACAATGGTTGAACAGCTAATTACACGCTTAGACTGAAAAAACTTCCTGAAGGAGAGTTTAATCGCACTCTATTTTCTAAGTTCTCCTACCTTTGATCCCTTCTGAAGCTCTAGATCCTTAATGTCCAAATTTTTCCCCCATCTTAATTTCACTTCACTCCTACACTGAGAATACTTCTTGATAGAGAGCTCAATCACGTTCTATCTTCTCAGTTCTCATGCTCCTGATCCCCTTCGAAGCTCCAAATCCTTAAGGTTTTGGATTCTTTTTTCAAACCCTAATTTCATTTCATTCCTACACTGAAAAAATTTCTTGATGGAGAACTTGATCGTGCTTTGTCTTCTCAATTTTCCTACCTTTGATCCCCTTTGAAGTTCCAAATCCTTAAGGTTCTAGATTTTTCTCTCAAACCCTAACTTCACTTCATTCTTACATTGAAAAAATTTCTTGATGGAAAGTTTGATCGCACTTTATTTTCTCAATCCTCTTGCCTTTGATCCCTTCCGAAGCTCCAAATCCTTAAGGTTCTGGATTCTTCTTTCAAACCTTAACTTTTCTTCATTCCTACATTGAAAAAATTTCTTAATGGAGAATTTGATCACATTTTGTCTTTTCAGTTTTCTTGCCTTTGATCCTTTCCGAAGTTCCAACTCCTTGGCGTTTTAGATTCTTCATGCAAACCCTAATTTCATTTCACTCTTACATTGAGAAAACTTTTTGATGGAGAAATTGATTGTGCTTTGTCTTTTTCAGTTTTTTTGCCTTTGATCCCCTTTGAACCTTTAGCTCCTTGGCATTTCAGATTTTTCCCCAAACCCTAACTTCACTTCACTCCTACATTGAGAAAATTTCTTAATGTAAAGCTCAATCACATTTTGTGTTCTTGGTTTTGCTGCCTTGATCCCCTCCAAATTTCTAGCTCATTGGCGTTCCAAATTCTTCCCCCAAACCCTAATTTCACTTCACTCATAGATTGAAAAAACTTTTTGATGGAAAGTTTGATCGCACTCTATCTTGTCTTAAAAAAAAACTAAGATTCACATTCCAACCAAAAGTTGTCAACTTCTTAAACCTCCTCATTACAAGAGTGGCGCATGAAAGTTATGGCACTAGAAGAAAAAGGCCAATATGTGACCAATGCATTTACAACTACTTGCAACTATTTTATTTTTACAACTAAATTTTTGCCCTCTTCAATTAGTGTGACATCATGCTAATATTAATCGAGTCACTTACGACTAAATTGGTTTACCTTTATATATGGGTTGGATTTATCATCTAAAAGTAACCATTTAAAGTCCCATTTGTTGTAAGTGAAGTGGTGCTTACTGGCAATCAACATATGTCTACATACATCAATTCTAGTAATTATTTGATTTATGATTAAACTTAATATTCATAGTATTTTTATTGTAATTAAAATCATTGATATGATTATTATTATTATATTAATTTCATTACATTAAATTACTTATAGGTTCAAATAAATTAAATATATTCCAACATAGACTATTATACTCAATATTTTTATATTTAAAAATAATAATAAAATTACTGTAATTACTATATAATTATTATAAAATCATAATAATTACTTTATTTATACATTAATTATAATGGACACATAATTTATGATTCAGCTTAATTATTCATAATTTTATTTTTTTGTATTTTAAAAAATTAAAATATTGCCACTATAATTAAATGAATTAATTTAATTTTTGTGATTGTAAGGATTACATTCCAATATACTAGAATATTTAATTATGTACTTGTAATATATATTTGTTATTACGTCATAAAATTTTGAAATAATTCTATTGCAAATTTAAAATAATTAGAATATTTTTTTTTACGTATTATTTATTACTGCTTATGTAAAATGAATAAATAATAGTACAACATAAATTTTCACATTAATTAAAATGATAGTCCCAATCATAAAAAATAACTATAGTATTTACAACACATGTTTTAATAAATAAAATTTCATATCCTAATTAAGAAGTTATGTCTTATTATTAGGATTTTTATTTCAAAATTTTATAATAAATTTAAAATAATGAACAAAGTTGTTGTAATTACTGTATTTAAAAATAAAAATACACTTAAATAATTGTATGTATTACTCATTATTTATTTATTTATAGTAAATTTTTAATATAAACACATAAAATTTTATTTTAATAATAATGATTTTATAGTGACATAAAATCATTGTAATTACTTAATTTATTTGTTAATTTAAAATTTTTAAATAAGTGGACAGACAATCATCCCAAAAAGGATTGAATTAAATTTGGCCAAAGGTTAGTAAGGACAATTAAATCTTTTAAAATCCTCCCTAGTTTTAACAACCTACACGAACTTCTTTTTCTAAATATGGTGAATGTTAACATATTTTCTTCAAAACATAGTGATTTTTGTTTATTTTTTCCAAAAAAACCTTTCAATATGCATTCAACTTTTTCCACAAAAAAATGATAGTACTGAAATTTTCAAATGCATTTTATTTCAAGTTTTGGAAATGGGTAAAAGAATGGGTTCATCCACCTATCTATTGAAGACAAATGTTGTTTGTTTGTTCTATTAAGATTTTTCAAACCTTAGAGCCCCCCATTGCATTTTTCCAAATATTGTTGGAAAACTTTCAATGACTAAGGGTGCATCATGGCGGTTTTGTAATGTTGGACATTTTTCACTTTAAAAAAAAACCATTGGTTTCAACTTTTTAAGGTTTTATGTGAAAACCAACCCAATTCTTGTTTTAATCTTTTTTTAAGTGTTGGTGAGAAGCAACCTACATATCAATATTTATTTAAAAACCATAAGCTAGTTCTCAAGGTTGTTGGTTCTCATAAGTTTGATAATAATTGGTTCTTTTGACCGATTTTCACAAACTAGATATCAAATTTGAAAACAATAAAAGTTATTCACTAAAAATTAGGATTTAAAATCTTTTTTTCCTCTCACAAAGTGCAAAATATAAATATATGGTTTTATAATTGAAACACAATTCTTACAACCAAAAAAAGAATCCACATTAAGATTTTCCAAAAAAAACCAAAAAACAATAAAAAGAAAATAAGTGAAAGAAAAAAGAAAAGAATGAAAAGGTTAAAAAGAAAGACATCTACATTATAATCTTTCCAAAAAGAAGCAACACAAAAAACAAAAAAAACAAGAAAAGAAAACTTGAAAAAAATTGAAAAGAAAAAAAAACTTAGTGTTTTCTGCAAGAGCTTATTGGTTAAACTACACAATCCATAGCTACTTGCAAAAAAAGACCAAAAAAAAATGAAAGAAGAAAGGAAGGACATTAACATTTTAATCTTCCCCAAAAAAAAAAAAACAAAAAGAAACAAAACTTACCCAATGTTTGTTGTTAGAAGGTGTCAAAGCTTGTCGGTTGAACTCCACATTCCACAACTACTTGCACAGGTACATTGGAGGGATACTAGTTAAACACATGGAATAACAATGGAGCAGCAACCATGCGAAGGAATAACAACAACAAACTTAGTAAGTATAGGTTCAAACATGGACCAAGAGTAGCAACAACAATGTTGGACCAAGAACAATTTGAAAGACCAACCATGGACCAATAATAACACTAGGGAATAAGGACCTTGCACTTCACAATCACAAAACAAGTTCATAGTTCACTCTTCACACTTCACAAGCATTGCAACAACAAAATGCAAATGAAGAATGAGAATGCAAGAAAGTGAGTTCAATTCCTCGAGATTCTTTATAGGTGAGAGGCAATGAGCAAAACCCTAATCCAAGAACTGCCAACCATCATGCCCCTTCAATAGACTCTTTCTAAACCCTACCTACTTCTTCATTCTTGAGAAAAGAGAGTTTGAGAACTGGATTCAGGTTTAACCCATATGGGTCACCTGGGTCTTACATTTTTGTTTCAAAAAAGAGGTCCAGTTCTCATTGTTCTTGTTTTCACAAGACTCAAAATTGGCAAGTCAATTTTCATATCAGTTCGCAGAAAATTGATACCCATTGGATTTCTATTTGAGAACTAGACTGAAAACTGGACTAAGAATTGGGGAAGGGGGCAATAATTGTCCTGTGGTGCAATCTTGAGTTATTGAATATTGAACAATTTTGTCAAAGAAAATTCAAACAAAATCAAAAGTAATAATTTTAGGAAAATTGAGGTGAGCCCTTGGTATTGTTGAAAAGCCCTTGATGAGCGAGATTTCTAGGAGGCTATTTAAAAAAAATTCCAAACATAAGGTGGGGTGGATATTGAATTTTGAGTAATCTTCATCATTGGAAATTCAATAGAAATTCAAAATTCAAATTCAATTAGTTGGGTAAGGAGTTCATACTTGAGCTAATGGCATGGACCACACTAGTCTTGCTTGAAAATTGGTGGCTATTTAAATACCTAGGGCAAAATCATCTTGGGTTTTTCCAAATGGGTAAAAAGCTTTTGGATGCTTTTTAAATTGTTGGGTGATAATTGCTGCAACTATTGCACCTAAGACTCATGTTGAGCAAATCTTCCCGGAGTAATTAATTTTTTGAAAAAAGGGGTCCTGCAGCCTCAATCTGAATATTTCAGACTTTCAACTATAGTCTCTAAATGTGCCAAGTTCACTAATAAGTTTCAATTATCTTCTGGTTTGAACTGGGTTCAATTGTCTAAAATTTTGGAAACTACTCTTAGTTTATTTTTTCAGCTGGTTCTCTTAGGAATTAATTGGCGTCAGACATGAGTGGTAGGCAAGGTAATTGACTGCTCCCAGTTTCTGATTGGCTAGATAGTTTGATTGGTCCAAGTGGGTTGTTATTAGTAGTCTCCCACCTACTTGCAGTCCCAGTTTCAGTTTTATGGGTGGTGTTGGAAAAAAGTTAGTGACTAAAACTTGGATGTGAGAAATATTTTTGCAGGGTCACATACTGAGCGTTGGTGGAGATGCTCTTAATCTAACTGTAACTGTGTTTTTTTTTTCCCCAAAAAGGCGTACAATAGTTGGGCAGCTCTTCTCTTCCGGGCAGAGAGTGCAAACGATATTTGCGCATAGGACCGTTGAGAGCAGGCATCATTGTGGCGCGCATAGACACACACTCCTCCTTCGTTTTTCCTTGCAGCTCCGGAAATTCCTTCAGCTCTTTGTACCTTTTTTCTTTCGTTTACTTTGTTTCATTTTTCTTTGTTTTTGGTAGCAATTGTTAGCACCCATTCTTGTGGTGATTGTCTCCTCTTTTTTTTTCTCTGTTTTTGAATTTTGTTGCATCTGTTGTTGGCACCCATTCTTGTGATGTCTCCTCCTTTGTCTCTGGTACCCATTGTTATCACCCATCCTAGTATTGTTATCTCCTCTGGTTTTCTCTAGTGATTTTGTGATACCCATTCTTGTTAGTTGTCGCCTTCTTGTTTGGTTTTTGCAGTGATTTTGTTGCACCCATTCTTGTGTTGCCACCGTCTTCTTTGGTTTCTTGCAGTGCTTTTGTGGCATCGTTTCTTGTGTTGTCTTCTCCTCCTTCTTTGGTTTTTGGCAGTGACTTTGTGGCACCCATTATTGTGTTGAACTCCGTCTCCTTTGTTTATGGTACCCATTGTTGGCATCCATTCTTGTGTTTCTGGTTGTGTTGCTGCAAAGGTGTGGGTGGTCTCTTTTTTATTTGGCCGATCCACCATCTGTTGTTGATGCCGCGTTGGGAATAGCTTTAGATCTTGATCTCGTTTGTTTTTTTTTCCCGGAACGATTGATTCGAGGTTTGGCTGATTAAATCAGGGAATAGCAGCGCGTTTTGGATTATTGCGTGGGGGGGTTCATTTCGTCTGGTGAATGCGCGCACATGGGGATCACAGTAGCAGTGAAGGTGGATCACCTGCCGACGGCGTTCAATGCTCCTGTGCCATCGCCGGCTTCTGATAAGCTTCGCACAATTCTGGTACCCAATGTAGACTACCATGGCACGGTGAGAGCCACCTTGAATGCCTTCATCAGGCAGAATCTCTTCATCCCGGAACGCTTGCAGCTGTTGTCAGCTCCTCTTTTCACCAAACTGAGCGAGAAGGACAGTGTGGAAGATATCTACACCAGATATGCGTGTCAGGTACAATAGGAGGGGTGCTGTAGTATATTGTTTGTACATCTTGTGTGCTCAATGCATCATCTAGCAGGGTTCTTCTTTTAGGGTTTGAAATGTAGTGTGTGTGCATCTGTCCCAAGTGTGTTTTATCTGAAGCTTGTGATGAAGCTTGTTTGAAGTAGCTGAAAAAGCCAGATGATACTTTTCTAAGCTTTGACATATTATTCTCATATGGCAATATTGCAGGCAGAGTTGGAGGTTTCAGAGTTGCACTTGGACGAAGATACGTTCATGATGTACGGGCGTGAGGGTGGGCGATTTGTTGATCTTGTAGATGAGAAGCGGCTAGATGATTACCATATTCTGGACAGATCGACTTTGCAGCTGAAGGTGAGCTTTTCAAACTGTTTCAAACCGTGGTGGGTCCCCATTTGTTATTGCATCCCAAATGAAAATGATGATGGATCTTAGATTAGAGAATGAAGCCCATATTTCCTATGGCCTCTCTCTCTCTCTCTCTCTCAATTTGGCACTCTTGGGTCTTATGTGTCCTCTTCATCTTGCAATATTTTGAACTCTATGTCATCTAAAGGGTAGCTCAAATCATAGTGTCCTCAAGATCTTGAATGCAGGATGGTGACCAATTGATGTGCAATCTTTCTTTTTTACAGAGGCTTCCTAATCAATTGCCTGACATTGGAGGCCGCATCTTTGTGGAGACAAAGGATGGAGTTCTACCCTTGTTAGGTGTGACTCCATTGACCCCAGTAGCTGCCATCAAGCATGCACTCGAAGGACTGACAGGCATACCAGTGGCACAGCAACTTCTTTCATCTGTGGGTCGAGTCATGCATGATGAGTTCCTTGTGAATGATTATGATGGCTTACACATGGTATACGAGGATTCCATTCTTGATCTCTCTAAATCAGGCAAATACTACCCACTGCTCCTCTACTTTGTTTGACTACCATCAATGTGCTGGGTGATTTTCAGAGCTTGATTGGCAAGGATTTGATGATGAGAGATCTGCAGGTGTAGAGGAAAAAAACCTATATTCATTTGCTGAATGTTCATCATCTTCCTGAAACAGAGGATACAAATGTTGAGCAAGCTCATCGGCGCATGGTTGTGTTTGTGAATTTGATGGGTGAAGAAGAGTTCACTTTTGTGGTCCAAGGCCGGGATTCTGTCCTGTCACTGCTCAAGTTGGTTGAATCCCGCACTGGCATAGCACCATGGCAGCAGCGCATCACATACTCTGGTGAGCACATGACAAAAATGGTTTCACCAGACTGGAATTTGCTTGCTCATACAAAAGATAATTCTGCACACCATAATAACCTTGTCTTGTTTGCATAGACTGAGCTGTGCATGCTTTCCTAACAAGCAATTTGGTAATTGGATTCCAGGAAAGGTACTCCAAGAAAAGAAGACACTAGGAAGCTACTTTGTGCAACCAGAAAGCACTCTCAATGTCACTATGTTCAAGAGCCCTATCAAACCTCCATCAAAACCCACCAACACCACCGAAGCAAAAGAAGGTGCATTACTCCTCTCTTGAAACTCCTAGAGTGTTTCAATTTTTTTCATCTGCTAACTAGGCTAAATTGAACCTTTCCTCCAAATTGATTTGCAATTTCGGTTGCAAAACACATCATGGTGCAGTGTTTACAGAACATTTACTCATGTGCAAGTATTAGTGCTTCTCTGTCTTATGTGCAGGTCTGGGAGAGGCAGCAACAGGAATGAAACCAGGAGCCAGAAAGCTGAAGCTCATGCGCACAAGTAAAGGCCATGTCAAGGCCACTCTCACAATTCCAGTTCTTACTACTGACACAGTTGCTGACCTCAAAAGGAAGTTGAAGCGGACCTTGCAACCCCTGGTTGATCGGAACTTCAGCAGTGCGTCACCTGCCAAAGACCACATCCACAATGAGCTGTCTCAGAACAGTGTTGAACCCACTTCAGATACTTTTGTCAAAACTCCTGTGAGCACGCCCCCAACAGAGTCTCAGAAAATGGAACAAAAGGAAGACAGCAATAGAGAGACAAGCCAGCGCCCTCCTGGCCATGGTCGTTCTCTTTCCTTCTCAAAACTTCTGAGCAGGAGTCCCAGTACTCACTCTCCAATTCAAAGCCCCCAAATTTTCTCAAGCCCTGCTAATTATGCTGTAGCTCCATCACCTCAGAAGCCGACACTACTGTACACACCCCAACATGCTCCACTGGAAGCTCCCTTCTCACCTCGAGGAGCAAAGAGTGGTCCTTTGCCAATGAGGAAAGCACTAGATGAGCTACCTATGGGCCCATCTGCTGCAGCACCTGCTTCAGCTCGAAGACTTAATTTTGAATCCAATGCTTCTTCTTCCAGGGGTGGCAATTCTGATATGGTAAGCACCACTACCATAATTGCTGTGTGGTGTCTTTGCTCTTGAGGAATGTGATGTATTTCTGAAGCCATTTGCTTAACACACAAGAATGGTGATATGCAGAGTCAATCCTCTTGTCGGGATCTGATGCCTGAGTTACTGAGTCTCCCGGATGGAGATCCCAAGGTGTACCGCATTCATGATGTGGTACGAGAGAATCCTCCTCCTCTTGCTCCTCATGTCTATGGCGATGAGAACAATTTCAAGGGTCGATTCAGTGGGATGGGGAGCAACATGGAGAAGAAGTTTGGTGCAATCAGTAACATTGACAAGAAAGCTGTGAAGCAATGGTTCAGTACAGGGATGGAGTCATTGAAGGAACACATTCGTGTTCTTGCAGTTGATAGTTAAAACCCCCTGATCCTTCTCAATTGCTGATTGATCATCTCCACAGCTCCTAGCAAAGCTTTTAGATGCAGCAGGTTTTTTCCATTATAACATTCAGGAAATGTGTAATTTCTGTCATCATCCATTTTTCTTAAACCAGTGAAGTATACTTACTCTGCCATGTTGTGGTACTTTTCATTGTTGCAAATTGCCGTGTTTGATTCTATGGTGGCTCCAGATTTGTCTGCAAATTAGTCTTCTTGTCAATAGCTGAGAGGAACCAAACCAACAGTTAAGAGGAGCTATGTATAACTCTCATCCATTTGTTGCTTGTGATTTCTTAGTTTCTTTCTGAACAGCCTTGTTCCAAACATGAAATATTGTGATCAGTTACAGAACTATTTGCCCTCCTGCTCATCACTCTCTAGACTCAATATTGTCCAGAAATTTGTGAAGCTGTAATAGGAACTCCACTGGTGCTCAATAGGGTATAGGGTTTAAATTTTAATCCCCCCACTGCAGGTTTAAACCCGAAACCCTAGTAGGCTGAAGGTGATGAGCATCGAGTTGGTGGATGTGCAGATAATTTCAGTAGAACATTTGCTTTAGTTTAATCAGAACCATTGGAACCATTGCCCTGTTCACTACAATGCATTGTAGTCTGATAGCAGGACAATGTCAAAGGATCAAATGAACTTATGTTGATATACTTGCAGCAAAATCATTGGCTAATTCTTTTGTTTGTCCCTGGTCTTCATAACTTTCTTGGTTCTCCTCTCAGTCCATCTATATCAGCTGCGTGAAGGTATATAAGCTTCAAAAAATGCCAAAACTGGGTAAGAGTAAAGATTATAATAGCTTTGCAAAATTAACAATCTGAGTAAGGGTACAAATAAAATAACGGAGGGTATGGACCATAAGAGTAAATATTTCATCATATATCCTACACATACAATGTGGGCAAAAGTAGGGTTAAAAATTTATTTACACAAGTATGGCGCATTTCAAAGTGAAGAATGACAACTAGTTATGCAATGGGCATTGCAAACATAAACACATGAAATTTCAAACATCCTATCAAAAGAATAACAAATTGCATAAAATCAAATCTATTAATAGCTCTAAAAATATAATTAGAGCATTCAGTTCCACACAACCATTTAACCCAAGTCATTGACATCGTAAGACATTTCATCTAAAAGAAAGTGGATAAAAAAGAAAGGGGCACATTCTAGCAGAGATAAATTATACTTGCTGTACCTAAGATATGTTCTTAAACATGTTCTATTTCCTGCCCTTCTGCTGACTACTGAGAACAGAATGTAAAGGCAACCCAAATTTGTAAATCCAGATTACTTTCTTTTCCTAAATGGCTCTGATACATCTCACACAAACTATTACAACGCTTAAGTGACGAACCAGAAGTATATCAAGATTTGCAATTCTCTCTACCAGACTACCTCTGGACATTCATTATTTAATTTTAAGTTTGGCCAGGGTTCAGCAGTCTAAGGTGTTCACTGGGTCCATTGAGCTCCTACACTAAACCCCTACAATGCAATGCAGACCAATGCTTCTGTTCTGTTCACGCATTCCTACATAATGTTTTTTCACCATATTCCTCTCAAATCATTGTCTTCCACCATGATCCTTGTGGACTTACTATCAACATAAGGCTATGAAAAGCCACTCAAGGTAAGGGTAACTTTTACTACACTCCCAACTTCTTATCAAACTTGTCTTGCAAGCTTATAAGGACAATCTTTTGTTCATCTCCAAGTCTGCCTTCCCTGCAAGGGTTTCTTACGTTCCCAATTTCCACAACTTCCCAATTACAACCCAACATTCTGTACAATGCAATCTCTCTCCAAGTTTGACTATATGCCCATTCTACAACTCGGATCATATCACATCATCCTCATGTTTTGGCATCAACCATTCATTATATGGAATTGCACTTGTTCATTCTAGACTAATCGCTTTAGGCGCAATGGAAGATATGAATCTGAAGCAAAATACCCAGATTCAACAACTTCTACAAGCTCATATTCTCATGCACTTGTCTATGCAGTAATAGACTTCACTTTTCACACAAACAATCTTTGCACCCACACAATCTTCCACCATCTTCTTATCCTTTCCTGCATCCTTATCGTCCATTCCTTGGGTCCACTTGTGAAGCCGTCCATCATCTTCATCAATGTGGCATTATCCTCCACCACCAGCTTCATGTCCAAAAATACAAAAAAAATACAAACACACCCAAATTCCACAACATAAACAATCATTTTACAGCTTTTTCCCATTGTTCTCGTAAAATTTTCAAGTGACCTTAACCAAGCTTGGAAAGAAGCTAAAAACAAATTGCAACTTTTCCCTTTTTTGCCTTGCACTAAAATCTTCAACTCATATATCTAAACCCTAAACCATTGCGCATCCGAACACCATCAACTATGCTCAAAACTCCAATGCCAAAAGTTGATGTGACTGCTAACCATACACTAACCATTACTCCAAAAAACTCTAATTTAGGGCTACATTAGGCCTTTGACAATCTCATCTATATTCTCACATTCCATTACTTTTTTATCCAAAGTACAACAACCTCTTTATTTACCAATAGGCAAGTTGGCACAAGACCCATTTGACATGACAATGTGGCAAATGTTCCTACTATTCCTTCAATGGTGTGTGAAATTACCTCATGGCAAAAAGGTTATTGGGCATAATGAAATTCAAGTTTGACTTAGGTGATTCTTAGCAAAGGACTAGGAAAACTTGCAAGAGAAGTACTTCTTGTGGGCCCAAACTTGGGCAACCGAGGTCTAATTTTTCATTGCCTTTGTTCCAACATGACCTTCTAAGTCACACATGCTTTCATCACAACCTTGTCCTTGGGTGTGCAAGAGAATATTCACAAATATCACTTGGTCTCACCCCTTTTTCCTCACACCCATCTCATCTAACACCATTTTAGCCCTTGCAACCTTCATCCCAATTCAAATGGTTTCCTTCTTTTTGTGGAAGAATTGAACTAGATCAAAATCTTGAGCTTTCTTATTACTTTTTCAAAATGACATTGCATGCCTTGGTTTTCTATTAGCAATCCTTTTAGGATGGTGTTCAAACATCTTTGACATTGTTTTGATTTTGAAAATTTTGCAATTGAATTCCAATAGTCACTTTTAATTTTGTTTTTGCTTTGTTCAAGGTCACATTCATTGTTGCATTATGCATGTCTTCAAGGTAGCCCTTCTTTTAACCATGGCCAAATCCTTTAGTGTGGTCCATCTAGTTGTTATAAGGGAAATGCTGCATCAATTCATGAAAGTGAAAGCACATTATAATGTTCAAAGACAGTTGTCACAAATATTATTTTAAAAATTGTGTTTGTGAATTTCCACTAAGCCATTATCAAAAGGGCTTTTCATAAATTGTATTCATAATAATGTAATCTAAAAAAACCCAAGGATAAATTATTTAATTTTTTGCATTAATATTAAATTTTAAAGAATGTATTTGTGAAAAAATGATATTCATAACAATATTCACAAAGTGTGAATAGATTTCAAAGACCATTAAAATGATTATCAAACTTGATGAAGTATTTGGTCAAGTCCATTCATAGTTGGGGTTTCAAAGAAAGAAAAAAAGGCTCCAAGAATTTTAAAGGTTACTTTTTTGCAAATAATATTTGCACAAAAAAAAATTAAGTGAAAAGAAATGAATAATCCAATATATGATAATTCATGTGACAATGGTGATTTTTCACATGTGTACATAATTGGGCATCAATATTTTGGTTTATAAGTAGAAACATTTTTTTTTAAAAAATTGGCTTGTATAGACAACTGAATGTGTTTTTTGGCAAGATTATTCCTACACATGTGACTTGCACTTACAATTAAAATGGTTGAGCTTAGTGAATATAAACAACTAGCCAAATGGTTAGAAAGAGGAGTCTTTTCCTTTGTAGTCCTTTCCTTCAAAATTTCAAAACTTTGAGGTTTTCATATGATTTGGTTTTTTAGTAGTTTCACCTAATGAACATGTATTTGCATAGAAGGAAACATATAATGTTGTACAATATTTTTGAAATCAATTGCATGATTTTATGCATTCCTTTTGACTAATTTTTAAAGAATATAATTGGGACACACACTAGTAGAAGTTGGCCAAAATGTAACTATTGTATTTGTAACTACATAGACTATTTTGGTTTTCATCCTTTCATATGAACAACATTTAGTTTATTTTCATCCAAAAAGAACAACTTATGTCCTATTAGTTGCAAATGTGACCAATCTAATCGCAATCTTATAAATATACAAATGTGTATTTTGTGTATTCTCAAGGGTATAATTGGGTATATTAGGATCTACAAATGTATATTTTGAATATGTTAAAATTTTACATAAGATATTTATTAAATATATTGTGACCATATTGTAAGTTTATCCAAGCTATCTTATCATACATCCTAAAATTATTACGAATAACATTTATCATTGTTGTTGTTATTGTTATATTTTATCATATTAATATCATCATCACCATCATCATTATTATGTAAAAAATAATAATATTTCTTAATTTTAGTCAAAAATAATGTTGAAGATTAATTAATTAATTACTATATATATATATATATATATATAATAAAATAATTAACCTAGGCTAGTTATTATTTATTTTATTATAATTTAAATAATTAATACTTAATATTTATAATTAATAACTAATTATATAATTAAGTAATTAACAGTTATTGATGATTAATACTATAAATAATTAATTAGTTGGCTAGTATATTGTTGAATTAGTTAGTTTTTATTTTTTTAATTAATTAATTAACAAGTTTAGTAATCAATAATTTTTATTATTTAATTAGTTAAGTCATAAGTTAACTAGTTAACTAGTTAGGTAGTCATTTACCTACCTACTTATATAATTTTTAAAAATTAAATAAAAATAAAAATATGGGATAAACCTTTTAGTTGCAAGTAATTTGTAATTAAAAATGTGTAATTACAAACTATTTAACTAAAAAGTTTGTCCCATATGTTTTGGCTTTCATTCTCATTTTGAAAAATATATAAACAAGGTGTTTTGTCTTACATTTTTGTATTAAAAATCATAGGCATACAAGATGAGCCAATATAAAAGGATTAACCCAATTTTTTTTAGAAAAGTTGTGTACTTACACCTACCTCCCTAACCAACCTACCTAGTTTGACCTAAATTGATAAATATTGATTTAAATTTATTTTGAAAAAATTCAATTAATATGCCACATGGCAAATTTTTATTGCACAATGTGTCACAATATAAAACCATCAAAGCATAAAAGTTAGATGTCTTAGATTATTTCAAAATTATAATAAAAATATTTGAAATTATTAAAAGTTTGGACACATTATGAAACATCACTTGTTCCTCTTGTTCACCAAAAAAGTTGCATCTTAATCACAAATGACAATACATATATACCCAATCAAAGGATGAAAATGTATTTCATTGACTTTTTTTTCATCCAAAATTCCTTGTTATTTGTGATTATAGTCACATGCAACTTTTTCAACATGACTATTAAAATCTTAATTACAAATGCCATTTACAACTAAAAATTAGTTGCAAAATGGTCATTTTTACTAGTGACATAATCTAATTAAAATGATTCAAAATGACATTTGCATAATATTCAGAATATTTTTATTTTACAAATGAGCTTGACATCATTTCATCTATATGCGTACAACAAGCCATTATTATATATAATAATGTAAATTGAAAAAACTCCAAAGAAATCATTGAATATTTTAAATTTTTTTTTAACTTAATAAAAATTCTGTCAAAGGTCAAATTTTCATTTTATTTGATTTTCTAAACACCAAATGAAACAAAAGAAAAATTACACCCAATATATATATATATATAATTTTAATTTTTAAATTTTTTTTAATTTTTAAAAATAGTACATTTTCTTGCCCAAGATGTATGTGCTTTCACCCTTTAGTTGGACATTATGCATTTAATTGCATTATGTTTTTTCAACACATTTCTTCCTACACAAATTTTGAGAAATCACAAAAAAAAAATACAAAACATTGGTCCATGACATTTGATGTACCTTGATTTACACCTTACTTGGTCTAACTTGATGTAAAGAGAAATCATCTTTCAACAACTTTTGTGTGGTAGGAAGTGACATTATTCAATTCATTGCTTTTACTCACACATTTTGAAACTGCGTTATGTTACAATCATTGTAATGATAATGTCGTCCCATCAACCACATGTGTATTTGTCATGGTGACACTATGACCAGCACATGAAGTCACTTGGATCTCTCTAATGTGAACACTATTTAATTTTAGAGTTTAGGCTTTGTTTTGAGCGGCCGTTAGTTTTCTTCGTGTAGGCGACGGAGTTTATATCATCACTATTTGTTAGTGGTTGTGAGTAGGAAACTTTGTTGTTTGTGTATTATGTGAAATAAGTTGGCAACAGACGATGGGTGGCCAAAGGCACTATAAGCATGCAAGGGAGACGAGAGTTAGGATGTTGTGGGATGAATATAAGAAGAGGAATTTGAGGGCAAAGAAAGGCATGTCTGTTTTTGTTGAAATTGTTGTAGTTTGTGTAGAAGTAAGAGCTTACAGAAATTTGTAATTACTGTTTGATTTGTGCTGCGCCAATGACTACATCATGGCAAGCTTTGTGTTCTTGCTAGAGTTAGGGTTTATAAGGGGTTGATGCTAAGGGCTGATGACGCATAAAAGAGGTCTAAGTTGTAAAATTAGGAACATGTAGAGAAATGCATTTGCAGGGAACCTTGGTGGATCCTCTGTTGAAATCTAATGGGTAGAGCATACATATGAGTGAGAGCCAGAAACTCTAGTGTGTATCCTTGGGTTGGACAAAACGTGGGTGAAAGAGGAACATAATGGGAGAAATTATAGTAAGTATCTATAGATCCATATTTTGCACAAAATTCTGTTTTTTTTTGAGTAGTTGCAAGCTAACTTGGCATACCTTGTTTAGTTGTGGTTCCTATCTAGAAATCGATTTGTTTTTAAAGCTAGAACATCTACATTATCTCATGTGGTAGTGGGATGGATTAACAACTCATAATAAACCAACTAAACATTGAGAGCGTTGACCTCAAGCTAGACCCCATTAACTCTTGCATTCACGATATGTGAATTTGTTCCTAGTAGCAGTTTGAAGGCTACTACTGTAGCAATTTAAGAGAGGTTAATAGGCATGTACAGTTTGGAAATTCTCATGGTAGGGAGAATCATGTACTTATAGGACTGCAGAACCAAGGTGTTGTGACAGTGTCGGTTTGGCAGGAAATGAATTGCAAACATTTTTGCCACAATAAGGATTTGTAATTAGGAGATGGTTTTTCTACCCTTTTCTTTTGGTTACAACACCACCTTGGGTGGGCCATTGTTTGTTCTAGTCCATCACAAGGAATTATCAATTGTTGTCTCTACATGTCTATTCCCAACCATTGTTAATGACATTCACATCGTTAGCCCCCTTTCAATCATTTCATTTGTATTTGAATACTTCAAGACCCAATTTCGTGTAATAAACATATCTATTCAATTTCATAAATGTGTTATTTGGTCCCCATCAAGCTTGCAAACTTGTTGTGAACCCTAGTCTTATTTAACACCCCTTTTGAAAACATTAAAATATCAAAAAATTTAATGGGTTCCATATCATTCACAACATCTTCTATTGAATATTGTAATTTGGGAGATTTTCCACACACAAAAAAAATTTCTTGGCTAGGGGATACCCATGTAACTTGAGATTTTTAAGTCAATGTTTTGTGCAACACCCATCATATTTGCAACACCCACCCCCTGCCCCTCCCTTGTCTTTTGCATTCTTTCACCTCCTTTCATCATTTGATTTGTTTATTTCCGAAGTTTTTGGTGCCTTCTACATTTAAGGTCCTTTGATAGTTCAAATGGGATTTTAGCATGTAAATAGACCTCAATTTCTTGCTTGGGGTATTGTTTGAGGATTGATCTAATGGAAACTCTTGGTTTGGGTCATTCTGTGGCTTCCGGTTTTATCACACAGGTGCACAAACAGTCAGCTCGCCAGCATGCTTTTATGCCTGTTGTGATGCCAGCAATATAGTTTATGACAGCAGCTGACTTCATTTGAAAATCCTTATTGAGAAATCATGAAACCTATTGTAATTATGAAGAAGAAAGTATATCCGTATTCAAGAACCACTCAATAGATTGTAAATTACTCCCAAAAAATGTTTGAAAAAAAGGAGAAAAATTCAAATGGTAATTGGATTGGATGGGTGCCAAAAATTTAAAACACAACTTAAATTAGAATGTAAATGTTGTTATCTTTCAACCTAGGTTCTTAAAAGCATTCTTTATCTTTAGTTTCAATTTTCACAATAAAATCTTAACCATTGACTATTTTTCAACAAATTAACTTGAGGTTTTGATTTTTCATTTTAAAATAACCTAGAGGCTGAGCCTTTACAACACTTTCTTTAAGAAATCCTTGAGCTTACAAAGATTATTTTAAGCAACCATGGGGTAATTAAGTATGATAAAGATTATAATTCTATATCAAAAGTGTACCCAATGTCATCACCAAGCTTGGATGGCTAAATATATTACCCTTATATACCCATGGTTATATAACACATGATAAATATATACCTTATGGGGTTGTTAAAAAATTTGGTTACCCTTTTATTCCTCAACCTAGTTGTAAATACTTCAAATTTGCCTTGTTTTTGTTTTGTCAGGCTAGGGGGCAACAATAGCTACTGAAAATGAACCCAATGTTTCCAAAGATAGTGGGAGTGATTGTTTGTTCTCAAGTTCAAGTTTTTGTGTGTATTTTTCACTTACAAGCAGCAATTCTGAAGGATTTCCACCATTGTGCACCTGTGTGATAAACCAAAAGCCTAAAAAATGAGCCCAAACCAAGAGTAAATATGCATCAATAGTCTCAAACAATGCACCCAGCAAGAAATTGTGAAACCCATTCTGTGTTCTCAGGTTCAAGTTCTTGTGTGCAATCTTCACTTTCGAGCAGCAATTCTGAAAGAGGAGTTCAACATTGTGCAACTAGATTTGCAAATGTGTTTCTACATCATCTGCATTGCATCTCTGCACTGTGCAAATGTGTTTTTGTATTATTGGTCATTGCATCTCTGGTATGGGCAACTGTGTTTCTATGTTGTCTGCATTGCATCTCCACTATATGCAAATGTACTTCACCATTGTCTACATCACATCTCCGCTATGGGCAAATGTGTTTCATCATTGTCTGCATTGTATCTCCACTATGTGTAAACGTTTTTCATCATTGTCTGCATTGCATCTCCACTATGTGTAAACGTTTTTCATCATTGTCAGCATTACATCTTCACTAAGTAGTGCGAATGTGTGTCTGCATCATCTGCATTGCTATCTTGAAGATTTCTTCATAATCTGATAATATTTACATAAGATGACCACTGAAGCAGAGTGCAAGAATGCAAAAGATTGAACTACTGAAGGTATGAATTAAAATAGCATAATGTTGGGTGCAAACAAAATACTCTTGGTGTTGGAACCACTGTGCAATCTTTTTCTGCCGAGAAGATTGAAGCTTGATTTTGATGAATGAAAGAGAGGAATCCTCAATTGCAAGTTCTCACACAGCAAGAAATTTGGGTCCATTGATGATTCCTATGATTAAAACCAAAATCTAATTCTGATGAGTCTCATTCCTTTTAAGTTCTCTTCCCCTTGGGTCTATTTCCTGAGCTTGATTTGGGTCCCTCTTGCTGATTGTTTGTAGGTTACACTCTCATATAGTCAGCTCATCAAAGATCAAGAGAAGACTGTCATTTGCAAATTGTCTCATTACCCTTGGTGATCTTTTCTGATGGAAGGATGTCTTTGTTCATTTGCTCAATTTCTTTCTACAGTCAAAGAAGAAAACATGGTATCGACTGTCTCATGACCTAGGTATGGGGCCCTTTTTGCTCTCTATGGAAATTTCAAATTTTTTGTTACAGCAAGAAATTGAAGCTAAGCAGAAGGGTTTGTCTTTTTCTTCTATATTATGTCCAGTAGACAAAGGAGACACAAAACAGAAACTAGAAATGAAAGCTGGAGGTCAGTTTGGGTTGCTCACTCTCTCAGTAGCCCTTGGAGTTGCCAGATCCTATTCATTCCTGTTGAAGGAGGTACATTCTATCCTTTTCAAGCTTTTGGGTAGTACCTATTTTTCTGCTCATGCTTAAAGAGTGGGTTTGATGATTGGCACAGTTCTTGGGCCTTTCATGGTGTGGTAGACACTCATAGACGAAATACACTTCATTATCATGTAGTATCAAAAGACTAATTCAAAAGCTCTACACTCTAATGCTCCACCACCTATAGCCTCCAATCCTTAAAATAATATCCACATAGTTAGTAGTGAACTCTTCTATTATCACAAAAGAAACTAAGGTGCCAAAGAATTCATGAAAAATTCTGGTGTCCAGTTGCATTGTAGGAAAAATCAGAAAATTATCGCAAGAAACTAAGCTGCCAAAGAATTACAGGAAAAAATTCTGATGTTCAACTGCATGATAGGAAAAATCAGAAGATTTGTAAGGAAAAAGAAAACTAATTGCCACTCCATCACACGTTGAAGCCAACAACTCTCCAATGCCATCAACACTACACCTTTGTACTCCCATCATAAATGGGTAACGTCTCTTGCTTGCAAGCAAATAATGATACTGATTAAGTTCTTGCCAAACTAAGACCAAGCAAGTAGGATAACATCCCCAGTTGATGGGCACATATGGGTGTCACTTGCACAATGCAAAAGGCTATATCAAGCAGGCCTGTTCTACAATATCAGTGTCTATAACAATCCTACATACCCACCCTACTCTATATAAATCGTTGATTGATTAATGTGAAGTATCAATGGAGAGTACTTGCAAATTAGTCTCTTTCATGACTACACCAGGGCTTCTAGTTGCATAGTAGCTCTGCTATGAAGGGACGAAAGAGGACTTATACTTGTCCAGCAGCCCTAGGTTCATGCACAACACCGCATGACTTGGGTGATTTATTGGCTCTACCTTTCAGGCTAGAGACAATTGGAATGCATTCCGGTAAGGGCCAAAGTTTGATGTCCCTACATTCTAAGGTCATATGGAGTCCACTATAGAAACATTTCCAGCATGATTAAAGGATCCACTTGGGCTCCACCATGCTAGCCACCATGTGTTTCCAATTTCATATGTTGAATATTTGTCATCCACATGGATATCACTCAAATGGCAGAGCCAATATGGGCTCAGGGATGCATTTAGTTAAGGGTCAAAGTTTGGTATCCCTCCACTCTAATGCCATGTAAAGTCCACTACAGAAACCTTTTGGGCATAATTGAAAGATCCACTTGGGCTTCACCATGCTAGGCACCACATGTTTCCAATTGAGTATGTTGAATATTTGTCATCCGTATGGATATCATTTAGAGGGCAGTGCCATTGTGGGACAAGCTGCTTGATAATGTGGTTGGTCACAGGGAACAATGGGTCCTCTGGGTACAGACTCACAGAGGTGTATCTTGGTCCCCACCAAAAGCAACTGCCAAAGTGATAGTCAGCAGACATTACCCAAACTCCACATACATGGGGAATTTCTAGCACATGCTTAAGAAAACTAGTTATAGTAGCAAAGTTCAAAACTATGTCCTGTTTTGCTTCTTCAAGGATTCCACAAGTGGAGTGTGTTCAGTAACAAGTACTCTAAAACTCTGCAAACTAACCATCCCCCCCCCCCCTCAACTCCATTATTGGGAAGATGATCTGTTATGAAAAAGTTATCATGTGGACAAGGTCGGGAAAGAGTGAAGGACATGGCAAAGTAACTCTGTACTTAAGCCCGAAGTCAGAAATGCACCATAGGAAGGTTGAGGTTGTTTCTGCTCAAGAGACACCATCAGGACGGGAAGGTTCGGTGAGAGAGAAATTCCTCACATGCAACCACTCCTTTCAACTGTATTGCTGACCTCATTCTCTTGAGCATGCAAGCAGCTTACTCTGTCTGAACTATGCATCCTGAACCTCCTGGGATCAGAAGAGACAGTTCCCAGTTTCCAAATTGAAGTGAGGTCTCAGGTACACTGTTGTAAAGCACTTGTAGAAATTTCCTAATATAATTGGACGGCACCTTACATGAATATCCCTGTGAAAAAGAGGATGGATATTACACCTCCTCCTTAAGATTGGGAGGGACTTAGATGCAAGGAGTGGGAGGGTTCTTACACGTAGGGTAACACCCTTGGAGGGGGGCATTCCCAAAATAAGCTCTCCTCAGCTCCACCTTGGGGAGAGCTCACTTCAGGAAAGGCCCACTCCAAGGGCACTACCCTGAGTAAAGCACTGGCAGATTTTTTTATTTAAAAAAAATTTCCATGATACCCGGCAGGGCATTTCAAAACAAGAGGCAGGGTGATTTGAAAGTGAAATGCCCACTGGAGGGGACCTTACACTTGCACTAGAAAAACAAAAAAAACCAATTCTTTTATTAACAATGTGACAATGTTGAAAAACAATCACCACCTACCAAACTAGTAAGGTATAACCAAAAATATTTGTAATGCAATATTTAACCAATATGTATACATGCTAGGTACTAGCACAAGTTGATACCAAACTAGTTTGATACACCATAACACTGTATATACCAATCATTAATATGATATTCTCATCAATCTACTAGTACAAGATTGGGTAAACTGTAAACCTATCAGACTATGTATTATCTATTATCACCATGTAGCCTTAGTCCTTAGTACTAACTCAACTACCTAACTATGAATAGCTTGGCAGCATGTAAGGTTTTCAATTCATTTTTCTTGACATATGGTTTGCAAAGACAGTGGTAGAAACTGAGAAAACATGCATTCTGGTTCATTTCAAAAACATTTGTTGGATCAAAAGTGGTGTAGCCAAAAGAAGAGGTTAACAAAACCTCATAATTCTACTACATAAAATGGTGATGATAGAACAAAATATCTAATTGGTTAAAGATTGTGCTTTAGCATGAAACCACCTACTCGCAGTTACATTACATATACTAAGGATTTTGGGTGAATCAGAACCCCTTGGATTCACTTTCATTGAGCATGCATAGATATTCTAATGGCATTGCTTTTTCCCACATCCCATTAGAATCCCATAAGTTTTTACAAGAAAGGACAAGCCAACCCCACACCTAATGAATCAAAGATCAACATTTTTTGACCAAATCACAAATGGAAACAAGTTGTAGACCCAAAACTTAGAGTGCCAACTAGGGTACTCAATTCATCCCTCCCAAAACCTATTTCCCAAACTCAAGCTCAATCATTTTTGAAACAATGCCACTAGGAAATCGCTTACAAACCCCCTAAATTTTACATCATTTTCACCAACAACCTATAACTAACATACTACCATAGACTTTATATTTCCAACATAGTGAAATCTTGGAGAATAGAGCTCGCACATAGTGCATTCATCTCCATTCTACATCAAACCCAACTCTATTTAGAATCCAAAACAATGTTGATTAAAAAATAAAATTAGCTCTTGCATAGTCTAAAACCAAACAAAAAAAAGTTGCCCCCCTTGGTGAACCATCCTCCTTCAAATAGTTGAAGCTCCAAATCACCATAAAATTTGCCAACCAATTGGAACCAAGACTCTATGATCCACCATGAAGAACAAGAAACAAACATGATAAGCTTATAAGCTCATCTTTTAAAATAGGGAGACCAAAGTGCCCACATTCTTCCTTTTTCATGAATGTTAACACCTGCAAACATAACACACAAAACACAAATCCATTATATTTGGAACAAGACATGATCAACATGATCATGAATGGTTATAGTGGTCCATCAACTACCAGATTAAGGCAACACCTTTTGAATTTTTTTATTTTAGGGTTTCCTTTTAGAGCACATATGTAGCCTTTCCCATCATGGAAAATCTATGTCTTCATAGATTGACACATCAAAGCGCATGCTGGTACTTCTATAGATCACACCTAACTCTTTCCCAAACCTATCCAGCCTTGTCATTTAGGATGCATACCCTACTTCCATAATCTTGTTCCTAATGTCCATGTCCTTCCTTATACCCAACAAATAGGTAAAGTCCCTCCCAACTTGCCAATAAATATTTCTTTTCATTAGGTTTGCGCATTTTCATCCATACTTCTTCTTCCCCAAAACTATGAAACATAATGTGTCCTTTTCTAGTAGCATAAGTCCCTTTTTGTTTCTATTGAACCTAGTCAACATTTTCTAATAGAGATTCATGTAGTTTTGTTACAAGTTCCATTTTATTTACCATCTATATTGCCATTTCTTGTGGATCAATTTGGTCATCAATCATTTTCGTTAAATTGTTGAACTAATTATCAATGGTCAACATTAAAATTCTTCTTGTCGATATCATGTATAATGAGTATTTGGTTTTTGCTTCAATACCACAACGGTATCCAAACAAAATTTTGGGTACCTAAAGATCCCATCCCTAAATATTGGCAACACATACAACATTGAGCCCATGCTTCAACATTTTAATCATTTTTTCAACCATCCCATTAAAGTGAAAACACAATCAAAAGAGTCAAAGACACCAAGGTAAAAGTCTAGTAGGCATAAATTCCATTTAAATTATTTTTTGCCTACAAAATAGTATAATCATACTCTCAAAAATACTTACATTGTTCACAATCTATGGTTTTATTCATTTTAGTTTTTCTATAAATTGTAATCACAATTTTTTTATTACATTTATTGTTTATTTATTTCCCAAATTTTCTATTATCTTCAATAATCAAAATTTGTGATTAGGATTTTTTATTTAATTAGAAAAAAAAAACAATTCATAGTAGTTTCATTGTTTCCTCATCAATATTCTATTGCTTTCTTTACTCATAATTGAATATATTAAACATTTATAGTATTAAATGTAAAAATCCAAAATGGAAAACAGAAAAATTTGTGGTTTAAAACCCAATTGAACTCTGAATTATTGTCTTTATTATAATTTTCAACAACTCTTTAAGTTTCATTATGTGTAAAAGAAATAATCTCCCAAAAATCATCAACTTCTTGAACTACATCTTAAGTCCTTTCCCTCCAAAAGTAATTTGAATATTCAAACTAATGAAATGTTTTCATCCTATCCAATTCACTAGCCATTTGCATTTTACCTTGTTGAATTTCTACCATTCTCCTGGCATATTCTACCTTGTTTAATCTTTGTCATTCACTAGGTAACATTATCTTTTTTTAGGGATTGCACATAACATGTGTCATTTCTATATTGGTTTATAATTTATAATATAATATTTTGGATACACTAAAAGGAATTATGTCTTTTGCAATCAAGAAATCAATGATGAAATGTCTTAAATGACTACATAATTGATTGTAATCATAGGATATTACTTCAAATCCTATGTGGAAAAAGTTGTAGTCATAAATTAGTGGTGCATTTGACTAGTAGATGATGACGTGGTAATAAGAATATGATATTGTCTTTTCATTACAAATTTTTGTCCATATAACATCCATGATTGATGACAAAATGACATGGATGTCTAAGATATCATTTGAAAATGTGACTACAATAAAGTCATTTCAAATATGAGTAAAGAATAATTATGAAAATGACGTGAACAAAATGATGTGTTATTATAAAAACAATATGGTCATACAATTATTTTACAATGATTCAAAAATGACTACTAATAATTTAACATGAATACAAATGGACATAATAAACTACAACATGTAAAGAACTAGTTAAATCTTACATATTAATTCACTACGTCCGTTAGTGTGTGTGTTTGTCTTTTACTTATCTCTTACTTCTTTCGATTCCTGGCCCCTTTCTTTGGTACCCTCTTTTTTCTTCTTTTTCACAATTTTTCTTTCTTTCTGTACGCAGCTTCTTTTTCTCTGACGTCATTTCACTTTCATTACCCATTGGCTCCGTTACTTCCGGATTTCTCTTTTACTTTACACTTCGTTACCCATTTCTTTCCACTTCAGTCCGTTTACTTTCCATGCCTTCTTCCCATAGGT
>Ga0116231_10004000_pt1 | contig 30136 bp, 18 predicted proteins | sample S1TSphgellanicum_2_FD_89695 | JGI IMG/M metagenome (GOLD analysis project Ga0116231, IMG submission 89695) | Host-associated microbial communities from peat moss isolated from Minnesota, USA - S1T2_Fd - Sphagnum magellanicum MG | ecosystem: Host-associated > Plants > Peat moss > Unclassified... | reverse complement strand
TTGGGAAACTGGTTTGTTGATGTGAGAGGATGATGTGTTACTAGTAAGGAAAGGGTTTTTTGCTTGGTTTTCTTGTACGGAGAAAACGTTGTGCGTTTTTGAGAGGAGTTTGTTGCCATCGGGGGAGGGCGGAAGGAGCAATTTTGTGTGTTTTTGGCGAAATTGTGGAGAGGGAGGGGTGCCAGCAGCCGCAGGGAAGGGGTGGGGTAGCTGCGAGAAGAAAATGCGAAGTGACTAGGGCTAGGGTTTTAAATGTCTGTTGTTGAAGAGAAAGGAAAGAAGAGGAGGCGGGAAGACAAGAGCATGAATGCTGCAGGTGTAGGGTCGAGCAGAGCACAACATAATAGTAACAATTTGTGCACTCGTGCACGACGCCGTCTCCTTGATCTCAATGCGGGATCCGGTGAGGCCGCCGAGTTGCAACACAAAACTGTGTTAGTGAATGGCACCGTGGCCAGCACAATGTCAGTCACCATACTGGTCGATGACGAGGACGATGATGTCGTAGTGTCTTCACCTCGTTCTTTTGCCCAGGTGCCCTAATTCTCCTCTTCATCCTTCTCCCCATGTGGCTGCTTCTTATGTGTGATGCTGCATTCTGTTGTTGTCTATTCTGATTTTGGTGAAAAAACAAACGAGTGTCTTCGCTGTGTTGGTCTGTGTTTTTTTATGTCCTACAAGGTTTCATAGAGCTGTTGCTCTTAGCTGTGAAAGCAGAGCTTCTGTGCCAGCAATCGTTGGCAGTTTGAGTTTTTGATGGATTTCCTGGTCTAGCTCTGCTGCTCTTTTCAGAAACAGCCTTGGCGTGGTACAGGAGGCTCGTTCGCACTGTTTGTGGGATTGTGAATCTTATGTATGGGAGGGGATTTGTGGGAGGAAGGTCATCAGGAGACTCTGAGCGCAGAATCTCTGCTTATCTAAGCTTTTTTATTATATGAACTTATTTCATGTTAGTGAAAGAAAGATTGTGCAAGTTCATCTAGTTTTCTTGTTCCAGCTGACAGTGCAAGTAACAGAACCAAACCATTCTGGTTGTCGTCATCTATCTGTTGGCTTTGCTTTCATCAAGATCCCCAACATGATGTCAAGGTGCAGTGAGGGGCATACATGCTCCCCCTTTGTACACAGTAATAACTCCATGGTGCCTGTCAACTAGTTCTTGACCATGTGAAATGTAGAAGAGTTCAGAATTCATATCATAGAGACTCTCAATATGTTGGTTCGGTATGTTAAAGGGATGTGATACTGAAAATTTTCCTTCCCTTCATCTCATAAGGTGGATCTGGTGCAAATTGGTCTGTCTGTCACTCTGATGGGTTGTCCAATCTGTTAAATGTTGTCAATAGAGAAAAGTAGCATGGAGGGTTAGGGTTGTGTGCTGACCTCTATGGTGTAGTTGTCACTTTCAAACCCTAAATTGTCTTAACTAGGGTTTGAGATCCAACCAAAGGAATTGTCCTTGACTCAGCTTCATTTCTCATAGTGTTGAGTACAGTCCCTTTGTAGAGTGTGCAGAAGGGTTTCATGATGTTCATAGGCTTATCTGAAAATTGCAGTGATTGAAGTCCTCTAGTAATTTCAATGTGATGGGTGCAGGCCAAGTCAAATGGACGTTCAGCACCTCGACGAACTACCCACCAATCTGTACTGCCTGAAGATCCTTTGGAACTTCGCCTTGGGCCAGGTGGTGAGTAGTTTTGTTTCTTCTTTTGTTTCAGTCTAGACATATATGCTTACTACTACAGTTTAAACTGGGCTCCAATTCTATATTATTACAGTCAGATTGACTAGGTCAATGTACCTACTGTTGTTGGTCAATGGCCCTTTCTGTATTCCCAGTTGAATTCCAGGTCTACCTCACATTAATTCTTTCACATTGATAAGAATGTGAGCTAAAAGCAATATTTTATTTCTTGTATCCATTGTCCACAGGTTCTGGGTCGGGCCAATTCAGAATACGTGCACTTAGTGAGGCTCAACCTTGTAGTGAGCATCACCCTCACACATTAAAGCCAGTATTTGATCTCACAACTCCTGGTGAAGATTGTATACTTCTTCCTGAAAATCCCCGGGTATGCTCACATTGACTCCTTTAGTTTGTCCATGGATTTTCTAGATTATCTCTTCTGGACCTCAACATGGCATTGCCATCTTGTCAGCTGGAGCATATGCATTGGCTGTCAATGTGGCCTCATGTCCTAAGGTCCTTCGGTATATCTGGATATACACTTGACTAGTTTGATCAACTTTCTGAGTTTATGACACAAGCCTTCTATGGAGTGCTGCAACTAGAATCTGAAAATGATCGCTTCTTAGACAGTCTGTGGATACGAGCAAGGAATGACCTATTCTATACTTGCATACAACATCTGTGGTATCTTCACACAGCACTGAGAAGGGGATGGAATAATTGCAAGTATTAATGTAGAGCTATCTGATGTACTAACTGCTGAGGGCTAGTTGATAATCTACAGAGGCGAAAGCGGAGGGAACCTGTGCTGGCTGAGCCACCCAAGGAAAAAGAGCTGAGGCTTAGTTGTGCTATTTGCATGGATACAATGAAGCAGGAGACTTCCACTGTTTGTGGGCACATTTTCTGCCAGGCGTGTATTCATAGTGCAATCCTTGCACAAAAGAAGTGCCCCACATGTCGGAAAAAGCTCAGCAACAAGGACGTACACCGTGTATACATTCAGTCCAGCACTGAGTAAGAGGTGCAAAGGTTGTCTTCTCCGTCCTTGGCCTGGCCAAGGAACCATGCATTCAAATACATGGCTGCAGAAGCCCAATGGCAAACAATTTTTGCTCAAGTAGGGCAGGTGATGCAATGTTTCTGGGAGTGCTGAAGGCCATGTTGGAAAGCTGCAAGCAAAGTAGATAGGGTAATTGACTACTTTGATTTGAGCTCTCCACAATCCCTTGGTAGCAGCTCACCGATTCCAGATTTTAGAGTCTGATAGTTGGGGTTGTATGAGGCAGTTTTGACTGTCATGTACCCAACTCAAGTAACTTCTCCATTCAGGCACTGCTGCATCAGGAGATGATCCCAGAGGTGTGTTGACAAAACTGTAAACTGAAGGGTTCTCCTATCCAAATAAAGGTCAATCAAGTGTTTTGAATGCTTTGCTGTTGAGCAAAATGATGTGGATGAGGTCTTACACAGCAGACTGTGTGAGGTATCATGTTTGGACCTTGGGATGAGAAATTTTCCTTTTGTTGGAGATTTTCCCCATGGTTCAGAGATCAGTAGGCAGTGACGAAGTAATGGTAGCTAGTTGCTACCTTTCATGATAAAGGCAGTGTTCTTGATGATGCACAAGTCCATGCATGGACGCATTCTTGTGTATGTTTTGGTTCAGCTGTGTCTTTCAAATTTATAGGCACCAGACAGATTTCAACTTTTGGGTCAGATCTGAACAATCTGGTTCCTTCTTTAGAGTCACCTCCAAATTCTTTTCATGTTGCATAGCATTGTAAGTATTAAGAAATTCTGAGTACTTATAAAGGTATATAGTTTTGGTGGAAAACTCAACATTAGTTTGCTTACCTTCAAAGTGTTGTGGAGTTTCCTCTGTAAATCACATTGATATTGTTTAGACATTGCAACCTTATGCGGATGCAAGTTGACAGGTTGACAATTCTTTGTGCATGAAAGCATCAGCACATATTGTGGAAGGTGGGACTCGGCTGCCAGCTGAGACTGCCAAGCACACTCCAAACACCTGCGGTAGCTGCAACAGTCTGTGAGTTGCAATTTTGTCACCTGGTAACATAGTGAAACTGGTGCAGGTGTGAAGTTGAGTAAATGATATTATGCAGGTCTTGTGTGATTGGCAAAATTAGTATTTGTGAATCTCAAATTACAGCAAGGGAGGATGAAGGAACACTGGACTCACTGTGAGTGAAATCTGTGTTAGTAATCACTCACTGTTAGTCAAGCATGCATTTACTGGCTCTAAAGTTTGATTTCCTTAGCAATGAGCACTTTGATTGGAGAAGTTGAGCCCAATGCCAACACCTTCAGTATTCCAATTCAATGGTTGGAAAATTGAAGGTCAAACACCTTGCACCCATTCCTGTTGGTGTGGGTTGGTGACTATATCACATACTTTCTTCCATTCTTTTACTGCCATCTTGCTAAGTGCACTTTTCAAGCCCTTTGATTTGCAAGTTCAAAATACCTATCTCCTTGTCCTGTCTAGTAAGGATTTGCAAGAAAGGGGGAGTGTGTTCCAAAGAATGCATGTGCAGCAAATTTGAAGATACCCAAGATTCAAAAAAATCAAACCTTGACATGCATAAACTTTAAACTATATTTCAGCCAGTTAATGAAGGTGTTAACTATTTAAACATGATTTGTATGCCTAACATGGATTCCAATATTTTGCATTCTACCAAATTTGCAAGACAACATTCAGTTTCTAGGTCTGATCTTTGGAGCTAAAATGATTTGTCAGTGTGTTACCAAATCACTGCCCAACAGTATTGAAGCTAACAAAGTCACACACATAAAACATCCAGAGCAAACTGAGTTCCAATAACAAATAATTACAGAAATTGCAATGAGTACAAGACAGGTGAACTTTATGTGCTCCTTTGAAGAAAAAAATTTATTCCTCAGAAAATCTATTAAATCAAGTGAAAGATTTCGAATGCAATGCACTCATACACCAAAATTTTGGGCTTCTCATCAGTGCTGGTCTTTTTGCCACCACTTCATACTCAAGGGAAATCTAAAGAGCTTAATTATTACAAGAACAATCCAGAGCTTCCTTTAAAAGGCATGATATGCAGTTAAACTAAAGGATTCTGCAATCCATGCCACAAAAATTTTGTGGTTCTGGAACCCATCTCATCAGTGGTGGGGGTTTTATTTTTGGTCAGCTCTGAAAAATCATCAAGGAGCTGTAAAGATCTTATTTCTTGCAAACAGCTATCTCTCAAAGAGCAATGTTGACGGAATGCAATTGTGAATCTACATCTTTTTGTTACAATGTTGTTGCAGGCTCCTTGATTTCTTCTTTGGCTTTGATCTCAATACTGCCAGCATCTGCAAGCAGTGAATCATCTGTCCTCTTTGAGATTGCATCCTCCCTATCCTCCAGGATGTTAACTTCTGGAATCTCGGATGCTAATTTCGTCTTGTGGAGATCATGAATTAGCCCTTCAAGTGCTGCTGTAGGATTTCTCTTCTTTTTTATCAGCAACTCACTAACGTCTGCTGGTGTGATGGCCTTTCCAGATATAGCTTTCTCCACTTCAGGGAAAAGCTCATGCTTCTTCAGCCCCAAGTTATTATATGCCAGTACCTGGAAAGCTGGGAAAGTGCACCATGACATGTGAATGTGCATGTCCATCCGACCTGATCGTAACAGAGCTGGATCCAGTTTCTCAATGTGATTGGTAGTGAATATAATGATACGTTCACTGCCACAACATGACCACAGCCCATCTGTGAAATTGAGCAACCCCGAGAGTGTAACTCGGCTTATCTGCACCATGTTCAAAAACACAACACAATTCTCAGGTTAGTTGTTAGGTCTTCATACAATTCCTAGTATCATCAGCTCTTCAAAGTTCATACTATTCCTAGTACCATGCATTCCTCATATTCCTTGGTAGCAAGATCCACCTCAAACCACACAAACCCAAAAGAATGCTGAAACAAAAGCTTTGAGCAGTGACATAAATTTGAAGGAACCTTATGATGGATGATGCACCCAATTTTCACAGCAAGAAGAAGAAGCTTGTAGAAACCAAATCTCAACTAGAAAGCTAGTGTCCATTGCACACTGATTCCGGCACATGCTGCAACAAGTGCAGTTCCACAACCTTGATCAAATGAGCCACAACCCTTGTGCCATTTTGGAGAGAACCCATAAGAAGGACTCTATGATGACATACACCCACATCCAAATAGAGATGGGAAGAGACTGTTCAAGGTGCTGCTCTTATAGAGGATTGTCAAAATGAAAGAGAGAGAGAGAGAGGAAGCTGCAATACACATGGTACAAGAAACGCATGTACCAAGAGGGAGAAAATGGGAGCTAACTAACCTCATCCTCAGCAATGGGTCTCTTTGTAGCAGGAGTTACTGCTTCTTGTGTCTCTTGTGCCTTTTTCTTCTGGGCCTTGACACGCTCAGAGAGATCAAGAGAGCAATCGATGTCCTCAATCACAATCACAGACCGGTTTGTGGTCTGGATGAGCAATTTTCTGAGCTCTGAATTTGAGGCGACTTCTGTAAGCTCCACATCATAGACATCATACTGCAGGAAATTCGCAATTGCAGCTATCATGCTGGATTTGCCGGTCCCCGGAGGTCCATACAGCAAGTAGCCTCTTTTCCATGCTTTCCCTGCTCTTTGATAGAACTGCTCTCCCTTGGTGAAGTCCAGAAGGTCGGCTTTGATCTCCGTCTTCAGCTCTGGGTCCATGGCTAAGGTATCAAATGTCGAAGGATGCTTGAATGGCACTGATTCCCATACTCTCTTGTTGTACCTGCACAGCTTGATGAAATACATTCCTCAGCACTTGTATACATGGCTGATGTTGCAAAAACAAAACCATGATAAATGAAGCTCGGCAGTTCTTTCTTTCCTTCCTTCTCCGACATGCATGAGGACTGACTGCACTCTCTCCGATAATAAATGGAAGTAGAAGAAGACCTCATGACTAGCTAGATATCCAAACCCTCAAATCTGAAGAAAAGCTTCAGGGGGAGAGAGAGAGAGAGCGCTCAAGTTGCAGGTGGTAATTTACCCGCCCTTGCCTTTGACGTTGGTGTAGAGGAGACGGTCGCGTGTTCGATCTTTGAGGTTCTTTGCAGTGGCGATGAGATGCTCGACGTAGGGTTCGAGAACGCGAGTCTTGTCCGTCTTGCGGATCTTGAGAGTGTATGTGCGTTTCTCGTCCAGGGGAACATCGCCCCAGTTCATGGCGTTGCCCTGGCGTTGCGAGACGTGGTGAGTCCACCAGAGGTTGACACCCATGAACTCCTCCTCGATGGACTCGTTGTGCGCCAGCGAGAAAGTGTTGCGGGTGGCGTTTTTGGGTCGACATAAGCTCACGTGGTGTGCGGCGATGGCCGTGGACGAGCTCAAATACGTCTGTACGTAGTCGTAGATCTCATTTCCACCTGCACCGTAAAACTCAGGCACCTCGAAGAAGGCGTAGGGCGTCAGATAGTTCGCCAAAGACTTGGCCCAAGTGTCGAGAACCCTTCGGTACTCGCTCGGTAGTATGCTGGCCACGAAAGCTGCCATACCAGGAAAGATGGCCATAAACGTCCAAAACTCCTTTCCCCCCATTGCAGACAGAAGAAGCCAAGACAACCCAACCCAACCCACTTCGCAGCTCTTTCTTCACAGGCCGGCCTGCCTGGCTGCCTACCCGCCTGCAGCAGTCTCCTCTCTCAGCTTGCTTGCTCTTCTAGTCTGCAAGAAAGCTGGAGCCTAGCTTCACCAACTACAATAAAACTGCGGTTTGGGTTTTGTGGGAAAACTCTTCTAATATCAGATTCAAGCTTGACGCTGCTGCTGAATTGTGAAGCTCTCGCTTGCTTCTTTCTTTATTTCTGTCTTTCGTTCCAGAACTTCGAGCTCAAGAATTATCAGCTCAACAACTCAACCACCAAGCTGCAACACATAAGGTCAGCAGCTGCTACTACTTCTTTTGCTCTGCAAAACAACTTGCAATTCAAATCCAGCTGCACCCAATCGTTAATCCCCACAATTTGGAGACGAAATAAAGGATGAGGCGAAAATCCACAGCGGGGATCAGGAGAGTGCTAATCTTGTACCCGATAACATCCTCCGACGGATCTGCCTAGCTCCTGGCAATTGATCAAGGTCTACAACCAGATTATAGTCGTTCCCACGCAAGGGACGTGATTGTTCCAGCCGCGTTTCCTGCAGCATATATATACACAAAAGAGTTTCAACTAGACTTTTGCTTGGAGAAGGAAATACAGTCTCTTGCTTGGGTCTCCAAGACGTGGGTGGAGACGGTGGTCCTCTCATGAGCTCATGAGTCGCAAGGGGTGGAATTTGCAAGCAAGTCTTACATCAGCAAGCGACCACCGAAAGTGATGAGCTTTAAGCAGGCATCAAGTGTCAACGCCTACCTGCACGGTCGGGGGGTGCGACCCGATGGCATGGCTGACGTTCCATGGTCGTTTCTTCCTGCTTTTTGGGTTCTTCCTTTTGACGGTAAGCTTTTGGCTTCCTTGCTTCCCGCGAGGCTTTTCGGTCTTTCCCGTGACTTCCAAGGCATCATCATCATCGTCACCGTAGCATGCCCGGTGCTACAACGCCACTACACACCGACCACAACCCAACACACATGTACACACAGATGTTTGCAACGTGCGTGAGCTTGCCAAGAAAGATCGGCCAGTCCACTCGCGCCTGCGTACGTGTGTATGCGTTGCTTCCGTGCGTCTCTCCAAATCCTCCGAAGGAACGAACGCGACGCAAGTGTCGTCGTCGGAAGGGGTGTTCTGCAAGCGCAGGCTTCCGTTGCACCGTAATTTTTTAGGGTTTTTGGTCTGTAGCCAAAGTGGCGATCATCCATGGAAACCTTTTTTTTTCTTTTTTCTTTTTGGCAATTGTGTGATGTTGCTCAAGTGGCGATCATCCATAGAAAGTTCCAGTGGTTTATATATTTTTAGTTTATTTTTAGTATAATTTTTTTATTCCAATTTTTGTGATGTCGCTCAAGTGGCAATCATCCATAGTAAGTTCCAGTGCCTTTTTTTTAAGGAAAATATGATAGGGAAACAAAAAGTCTAGCAACTTTTTTTCTTTTCTTTTTTTTGGCTATCTGTTATTATAACTTAGGATATAATCTGGCGATTTTTTAAAAATTGGAATTTTTTTCGAAATTTGGCGATTGAGCATATCCAAAAACAATAAAAATTCACTAATTTGAAAAAATAATAATCCTCATTTGGCAAATTTTCGCCCTAAAAAAAAAAAACACTGATAGAAACATCTAGAAAATTGGCAATCATCCCTTGAAATATTTAGCCAAATATGGCATAATCTACAAACAAAGTAAAATCATCCTTCTATATTTCTGGCTACAAAATGAAAACCAAGTACAGGAATTTGGCGATTTTTTCCTCTTTTTTTTCCCCACTTTTGGCAACTGACAACCTCCAAAATCACTTTTTCCAATTTGTAAAATTTTAATTTCGCCAATAATAAAAACATTTAGGCCAACACATTAGGGTTTTGAGGGCTTGGCCACCACAACAATCAAATGTTCACTTATATAACCTTCTAATTAATCACTTAAGGAAACTTTCATGGTTTTTTTCAATTTTGTAAGGCAAAAAAAAATTTCAGCTTTTTCGACTATTTTCCCTTGTAAATGGATTTTTTTTTGGCTCTTCCAATTTTATGAACAAAAACACTTGAGAGTTTTTGAATGGTTTTATCATAAGGATGAATTTGCAACATTAATTAATACAAGGATAATTATTTCAATATTTTCATTTACTATTTTGGACACAATGTGTAAATAATTACTTATAATGTATGGTGTTAGTTTAGCTACCTACAAATTAATTGATTATTATAGGTTTTTGAAGTGTTATCAATAATTTTTTAAAAATAATAATAACATGGAGCCTTCAAATATGATGGAAAAAAAAATATTATGGAACAATTTGCATAACATTCAATTCAATTGTAGGGGTCAAGTTTGCTTGAGTGTTTCAAAAATATTATCTAAGTGATATTCTTTCTTTGGGCATTAATGTTCAACAAATCAAAAGAACTAGCAATCATGATATGAATATTGATCTTATGAGGTATATTAGCAATATATTTACTTTTAAATTTGAATTTAATTATACTTAATTTATAATTATATGGTTTATCAATAGGTCCCAAATGGAATGTCCATGGTGAAATTTTCATCAAATACCTTTGGAAGGTCAAAACTACACCATGGTGATGTATGATATTGGAATTTACCTTTCATGTTCCCACCATCTAAAATGCACAAAAATGATTTTTTTTTGAAAAGAAAAAAAATCATTTGAATTTTATTCAAAACATTACTAAGATGTGTATGCACAAGATTGTTGGTTTGTTCAAAAGATGGTGAAGAATGTTACTTAAGTTGGTATATATATATATATATATATATAGAATTTAAGTTGGTCCTTAAAATTGTGGTCACATGCATTGTTTTACATAACATTTACATTATCCACGACAAAAAAAAAAACTTAATAATGAATGCATATGAAGTTTCAACCAATTATCCACTCCTATTTATGTAAATATCCCTTCAATGTACCAAAATGATCACAAACAATTTTATGAGCAATCAAAATTTGACAATATAATAAAATAAAACCATAATCACAAAAATTAAAAAGAACCAAACAACTTTAAGAATCACTCCTAAAAAGTTTAACATTTCTATGTCATGTCTCATTATAATATCAAATCATATTTTCACAAAATTGATAATTATGTGCCAATATTGCAATATATTTTTCACTTGCATATCATTGAAATATTTTGTTTCTAAATACTTGTCTAGCTTCACACTTCAACCATTTCATGGTTGGTAGAATGGTTTTGTCCATTGATTATCAAGTAGCTTTCAAAGTGTTTCCATATGACCTAGAAATTTCATTTTAAAATTTTGCATCAAGTCAATTTGCTAGAAAGTTCATTAAAATTTATGATCTAATTTGTATCATGATGGATGAAACCTTACAACTCTTTGTGATTATAACTAGTCAATTCCAAGTCGTAATGGCATCAATTTTAATGCTCAACATCTAAACCTTCAATTCAATTCATTATCAAAATTCACACAAAGTTATGATAAGATGATCCATAACCAAATGACATGCCCATAACCATTCAATTTCAATAAACCACCATGATAGATCTATCCCCCCAACAAAGCCCACCAAAATGGCATCACCATCCATCAATTTGGACCATTATTTTATTGAGAATATTTTGTATATCTTAAAAATCAACACTTTTAAGAACTACAAGAATTCACCAACCCTCCCATGACAAATTAGATAATAAAATCCCTCTTGTTCCTAAAAATAGAAGGCTTTGTTTAAGATCCCTCGTTGTCCTAAACATTAGGCTTAAGATCCCTCCCGACTCCTATTGCCTAGTCATCAACATAAATGTTTAGGCTTACGATAAGGTTCACCACTGCTTTTACACTTGGTAAGGCCCACCCACCACCGGTGGGGTTGGGACAAACATTACCAAATGTTAGGTGCTGGGCTTGGCTACCCCCCCCACCTTAGGTCCCCTAGGTCCTTACCCTAGGCCTTATTTTGGGAATGTCCCTAACATGGGCCTTTACCCTACATCTACGTATACGTATGATTGCAGCGAGTATACACGTACGTACAGTGCAGCGCACGTATACGTATATACGTTCAGCGAGCGTGCGAGCGAGAAAGATGAGGCAGGGGCGTTGCACGAATCTTTATGTCTCTCTCTCTCTTTCTCGCTCTCATTTGTGTGTGGAGTGCTACTCTGCGCGGTGACAGACTCGCTCCAAGCGCTGCTGCGCTACCGGCCCATTTCGTTGCAGTCATGGTGGTCTGCAAGTGCCGCAAGGTGAGCAAGTGGTTTAGGGTTGCTCCCTTTTGTATGTGATGGTGGTGGGTGCTGCTTGAGCAGCAAGATCTGATGTGACGGGTGTTTTTATGATGGCGGTTCTTTGGTTTGTATCATGTTTCCCTTGCCCTAGATCTCCAGATCCCGGGGCTTCCTCGTTTCACTCTGTCTCTGAGAGCGTCATCCACAAGTGACAACCATTGCCAGTAGTAGTGGTAGTAGTAGTAGGGTGTCGGTGTTTTCTTTCATCGCCAACACTTTGTGGGTTTGTTTAGCATCTATTTTCTGTTTACATTTTGAATACTATCTCTTACTGTTGTTGTCAAGCATGGGTTTGTGCTACCCCCTCCCTTAGATTTAGGGTTTGTTCGGTACATGGCATTCTGGGTCCAGTCGTTGTTCTTGCGAAGTCTTGGTGCAGATGAGGATTAGGGTTACTGGTGTTGTTTCTTTTGACCAAATTCGAATCCCCTTCAGCTTTGTTGGAAGCCACAGTGAGTGTAAGCTCATGTGCGATTTGCAAGTTTGTCAGGCGGTGAGATGGATTGACAGTACATGATGTGGTGATGGGTGGTGATGATGGCAGGCTACGAAGCTCTACTGTTTTGTGCACAAGGCTCCAGTTTGTGCAGAATGTGTATGTTTTCCGGAGCATCGATTTTGTGTGGTATGGCTTCTGTCTGTGCTTTTTTTGTTTGGCTCTACATTGTTTTCATTGGTGCAGGCTTATATAAGAGGTTGTGCTCCTGTGCAATGTTTTTGGGGGCAAATTCACTGCAGTAAATAGGAATGATCTGTGCCATCATTCCAGATTGTCTCTTAGGATTGATCTGCTTTACCCTAATGTTTCACACCAGATGCAAGCATGACTAGGGGGATTTGGGTACAAGTTAAGTCTTGCATCGCTGGGATGCAAAAGGACACTTTCTGATTGCAGTGCCCAAGTCATCACATTGAAGAATCAAAATGGGCCTCCTTACACCTACATCACAGCTGGAAGCAGCTTTTTCTCTCTGCATTTGTTTGGTTTCAACAGAAGGACATCCTACCTGGGATTCCATTTGAATCTATGGCTTAGGGTGGGCAGTCACATTGCCAGATCTAGAACTGGCACTCTTTGTAAACAACAAGCAGAATGACACTAGCTTTTTGCAGATGTTAAAGTTGCCTTTCTACATACCAGAAAGGGTTTAGAGAGAGAGAGAGCAAGAGCGTGTGTGTTTGTGCCTGGGCTTGCATACACACTGTGCTTGCTTGCTGTAGCTTTCTGGGTGTCAAATCTGAGAGAGAGTTGAAATTGGGTGGGAGGCTGATTGGAAAGGTATGGAGGCTGCACACATAAGACAAGATCAACTTTACTGCAACTGAAAACTTGATGTTTTTATGTCGTATCGTGTACATCTCAAGGTGATTTTTACTGGAAGTAGCTGGAGGATTAACCTTGACAATAAATCATTTGAGAAGTACATCTGCATTACAGAGAAAAGGCCTTCAGTTTTATTTTCTTTTGTGTTATGGTACAGGTCAAGACATATTCAGACTGGGTGATTGATGGTGACTATGACTGGCCACCCAAGTGTAGCTCATGTGAACAGATTCTTGAGGATGAGAATACAGCCACTACACGTCTTGGTTGCTTACGTAAGTCAATTGATATGTAGTGTACTCTACCTTCACCCTCTTGTATTCAGTTGCTGTGAAACTGATACCAACAATGCAAGCAACACTGATAGGCTTACATTCTGATTCGATTTGCAGACATTTTGCATTCAAGCTGCTTGCAGTCTCATCTGCAAAGCTTCCCTCCACATACAGCCCCTGCTGGCTATGTATGCCCAACATGTTCTACCTCAGTAAGTAATGTTCCACTCAAAGTTTCAACAGCACAACTGCCTTCAAATGGCAAGGGATACTAACTTGTGAGACTAAGCTTGCTTTTACATGTCAGAAAAAAGTGTAATTCTTAACCCTATATTTTAGGGTTGAGGTTGTTCTCTTTCTGCTATTTGCTAATTTCTTGTGAGATCTGAAATGTCTATAACCTTTCTATTGGATTGGCTTTCGACACTATTCAGTGTTTACTTAAATCATAAGTATGGAGAAGTTCTCAGCACTTATGAAGATTCATCTCTGTCGTTGACAGGTATGGCCTCCAAATAAGTTCTTCAAGGATTCTGAATCAGCTCTTTACAGCAGACTAAAAAGTGTCATCTCTGAGGTAAAGTCACTTTGTCTGAGGTCTACCTTGTTCATGTATTTCAATAAGTTTGCTTGCACATCTGACCTGTGAGAGATATGACAACCTATCTTGCTAGCAAGAGAGATAAATAATTTGTTTACCAAAAGATTGGTTTGCTAAATATAGATTGAGTGATGGCACTCCCTCCTGTTGCTTGATGTATATGATTGGTTCTGACTCTGCAGATTCTTCTTTAGTGGCTAGTAATCACCTGGGGACTAGTACCACTACATGAGATCTTTTTTTTTGCTGTAGCCCTGTGACCTTAGACCCAAGGTCCAGTTTGGACTGTCTGTTGTTTACAAGAGAGATGTAGAGAGGGAGTGTACTCAGAACACCTCTGTTTGAAGTGGCGGTTTTCCTTGGAGCTAATGCTCAATTTTTATAAAGCGCCCAAAGAGTGCATCCTGTTAGCAAGATGATAGAATATGAAGATACTGCAGCCCCAACCACAGAGGAAAATAGAAGTGTTTGACCATTTGATCGTTATCTTTCTTTTTCTTAACTCATGGTGCCTCATGTCATTGGATTGCAGACAAGTGTGGCAACAACTCTTCTGGGATCTGACATATCTATTCAGTCAACTCCAACAAGAGATCCCCCACCTGCTTTTGCTGTAGGTCCACTTGCTGAGGTTGCTGTGCCAGTCACTGGATCTTCTGAAATTGAGCTGGTTGTCACCTCCCCATCAACAACAGGAGTGGATGCTGCAAACGGCAGCAATGACTTGGGGGTCAGACATGTTAATGTGGGTGAAGGTCTGGTTGCTCAGGATGCAAGTGCCTCCACAGCTCAGGCCAATGGCCCAGGTTTTGGTTCCCTGTCTAGCATGATGCCAGCAACTTCTGCAGGCGCAGGGACGGCCTCTGTAAGTACTAAATCGCAGGAGTCCCGATTCCAGAAGGCAACAGCGGCAGCTGCTGTAAGTGCTACTTCCTCTTGCTGGATAGTAAAAGATTCTCTATGGTATATAAATAGTCCATCCACAGTGAATTTGAACTCTCTTGGGTTGAGAAATCATGCTGCAAGGTAGCTTGAGGATGTTTGTTGCACATGGCTGTTGTATCTAGGCCTATTGGACCTGAGGAAATGTTGTGCTGCACCAACAGTGTAGAGAATCTGCTTTCTTGAAAAGCACAAGTATGCTTCAGTCGGGGGTTCCATATTAACCTAATATTTCTTGCATGCCACAGCATCTACAACCTGGAGCCATGACAAGGAAGTCCTCAGTCCGTGGGGATAGAACAAATTTCGGAGGACATGTGGATTATGAGGATGATCAAGATCATGATGGAAGCCGTCATAAGTACACTCGGCGAGGTGATTTTCTATGTCACATTGTCAGCCATGCTGTCTGCAGGCTGTAATATCTTACATCAAGATGTTACTTTTCATGCATCATGCCTGACATTCTCTTTCTTTGATGTGAACTTTATATGCTAGTGCAGGTCCAGCATATAGGCAAATTTTCAAGTACCTGCTACCATTCTGGACTCCTGCACTGCCAGGTCTACCAGTGACTGCCCCAACCTGGAAGGATGGGCGTGAGACGCTTGAGGCTGAAGAGCTCATTGATGGGAAGCGGCGTCGCCGACAGCGTTCCTCCACATTTGATGTGAGAAAAGTGATCCTGGCTCTAGCAATAATGTGAGTAAATTGTTCCCCTTCTCATATGTGATGGGCTGCGTTGGTCCCAGGTTTTGCTTACTCTTTTTCATTTGGAAAACATGTATCTACGTGTTACAATGCAAAGTGGTACTGCAAGCTCAGGAAAAGTAGATGGTGCAACTTTTGATACCTTCCAATTTCTTTTGGTTTTCATATGTTGGGTCTCATCTTTTCTTTAGTTCAGAAACATCTAACTTTGAGCAGTGATACCAAGGTCACATTGTCCAGAAAGCAAGTCTGCCAATTGAACAGCATGGGTGAAAGTTAAGAGTGTTCTGATCTGAGGTTTGGATTGCCATACTAGCCTTACAGATGTGGTTAGGTAGAAGTTCTTAAGCCACCTATAAAGATAGCAAAGGTACAGCAAAATAGTCCATGCTGGATCTGTGAAGTTGGCACCTTCTTTCCCAAAGGAGTTGTGGCATCTGAGTATCAGCTGTGCCAAATGGATGTTATACTGTGCCTGCCTGCCATGTTTGATGTATTTCAGACATCCACCACTCAACTAGTACTAATCATATGTTTATATCTTCCAAGCAGGTCCTGCATGGCCACAGCTATGCTTCTGTATTATCGGCTTGCTCAAAGTGCAGGGCAGAACATTGAAGAAGCAGAAGATGAGTTAGGTATTCGTAGAGTTTAGAACCCTCTCATTGGATTGGAGTGGGCTATTGAAGTGGGCTATTGAGATTTCAAGGTCCTTGAAGACAATAAGATTGTACTTAATGGTTGCTGCAAAGCGTTTTTTCTCAAGTGCAATTATTCCCCCTGTCATTCACTTGGGGTCTTGAAAACAGGACCTTTCTTTCTTTGGGAAGCAAAGGAGAAACAAACACTTTCGGTAATGAGAAGTGTTGTACAGACGGATGGACATTTGCAATATCTGCAATTATGTGAACAGCTCTTAGGAAATCTTACCACCTGTTGTGATCACTGGACACTTTTGTTAAACCTCGTTGCACTGGCAGATATAGATGGTTTTTTGGATGGACTCTGGATTCTGGGTATGCCCCGTTCCAAGGGCCTTATTGCACACAAAGAACTAGGTTGAAAGTTGCCTTGTAACACCATTGGGAAAAAGCACCAAAATGATAGATATGTAAAAGAAAGAAAAGGAGGAAACCTTACAAGTGTAAGCTCCTGCCTATGAACACAAAGCTACCCACCAAATTTCTTTGAAGGGATCTTACATTTTTAAGGTGCTCTCCTCCAACTACATTGTGAATCTTCACTAGTTCTTTCACAGTCTTTTGAAAGCAAGGGAGGCGAAATAACCTCCTCATTCTACCCTATCTAGAAACCAAATCTTTGGAAAATGAAGATATTAGATTATAGGGATGAGTTATTTCAAAGCATGTACCCCTTGCCCTCCTTAACCCGAATGACACTTCACTTATGAAGTCATATTTTGAATTATTGCATTCTTTATGTATGAATGGGGATAGAGTTAAGATTGGTTTGTTCTCTTAGTTTATTCCCTTTGCCACCTCCATGTGAATGGTGTTTTGGTGCAAGGGTTTTTATTTAGGGTTCACTATCATGGCATCCTGAGGTGGCTCAAAAGAAAGAAAGAAAGAAAATAAGCAAACATTTTGCTTCTTCCAGGCAGACTTGTGGACAATAAAGGTTGGCTTTGTTGGCCTTGCCTACCAAGGCAATTGGGATATTGTGTTTAGATTCATTATAGAGTATAGTAGCTTAAGGGATTTTGGCACCTACTAGGTAATGAATAATAGGTCTATTTTTATTATCTGAGGATTTTTGAAAGATGATATTTTGGCTTGTGTTGAAACTTGAGATTAGTTATAATAGAGTTATAATATATTGAATGAGTTTGGTTTCTTTTAGAGGATTTTTTGAAGATTATATTTTTGCAGGGTGAAAATATTTGAGTTTCCATAATTCTTGTTTTGCCTGAAGATACTTTTTAATGTAAATGGCAAGGTCACAGTTGTGACACAACCCTCGGTTTGTTTGTTTTCAAGCTTTTCCTTCAAACCCAAAAACACGACACAACAACAACAACAACACATGCACATGCATTACTTATAACATTTTACAAGCCCATGAAACTGGGCTGTTTTCCTACCTTCTTCACTCATTCCCTCAAGGATCAATCAAGTATGCAACAAGGCATGTTATTGTGTCACTCATGGGGGTGAAGAAGAAGAAGAAGAAATCTTAAGAGCACGCCATAAAACAGTGCTTTTCCACAAAATTGTGTCATTCTGTTTTCGTTTGTGTGACGTTAAAGGTTATGCTAAAAACCAAAAAAAACACTACTACTAAGGCCCCCTTTACACTAGGAGTCAAGGCCAATGTTCAACCCAAATCAAGCATTCCTATTGGTGCAAAAGTTGAGATTAGCCTCATGGGCTTTACACAAGGAGTCAAGGATGAAATAGAAAAAATATTTTCAATTTGCCCCCAAGTTACTAATAAATGAATGAACTTTATGGCCTTGTATTGCCTCCCTCCAAGGCTTAAAAAAATGATATCGTCAAATTTGGGAAGCCAATTTGCAACTCTTGGGGCCAAACAACAACCCAAAAATGCTCAAAAGTTGTCGCCAAGTTTGTTCAGCCTTGACTCCTAGTGTAAAGGGGGCCTAAGTTCAAACTTCAAACCACCAACACGTAACATAGAAAATTCTCCATGATGTTCCCAATAGGAAAATGATCTCACATTTAGGGTTCATTGTACCACCTTGTGGACATTCTTCAAAATGTTTTTGCTTTGCTTTAGGAGAAGTACATAGTCTCTCTCCCTTTTTACATGGAGAGCCAAAAAAATTCTCACTCAAAGAAAATTTATATATGAGTCCAAGTTTTGATGCTATTTCTTGCAATTCTCACTCAAAGAAAAATTACATGTGAGTCCAAGTCAAATGCTATTTCTTGCTTATTAGTCTTTACTATTTGCACTCTTCGGCCTTGACATTAGTTTCTAGCACTTTGCAATTTGCTAGTCTACTTCTTAGGATTGTGTATTCAACTTTTGATTTCACATTCTAGTTCACATGAACCCACAAGACTTTATTCCAAAGAGAAAGTGAGAATGGGGAAAGAGAGGGAAACAAGAGGAGGAGGAGGGGAGAATAGGACAAGATCCACATTCTAACACTAGTAAATGGGGGAATTTTTCTATGTTTAAAAGCAAAACTAGAAAATATGTTTTAGTTATTTAATTTGTAAAGGATAATATATTTAAGGTGGTAATGGGCAAAGGGTTTTCAAGCTATGGAAGTTGAGAGATACTCCTTACTTGATTTAGGATTGTGAAGGCTTTCAACTTTTGGAATGTAAATCAAATCCTTGGTTTAAAAATAAAAGTGCTTTTGAAAAATTTATATTCATTAGATTTCATTTTCTCAAAAATCACATGTTTTCAAAATATATTATAATTATTGTTGCACAAGTACACTAAACAATTTCAACATTAATTTGATTTAATAGTTACTTTTTAACTTGTCATTTGGTTATAAGTTGGGTACTCAAAATGATATAAATACTAAAGAGAGAGAACCTATAATGTGAGTGTTATGTAATGATGGTAAAAAATTAACCATGTAAGGTATTGAATGACCACAAAACAAAGTGCTCAAAGACAAGCACAGGCAAACAAAGGTACCCATGGTTACCCATGGGTACCCATGGTTGAAGGGATGGTAGTGATCTCACCCACATTGTTATGGTGCTATAAAAAGAAAAGATTCATATGTATAAAAAATGTGAACAAAAGGTAAGAATTGAACAATGTCATTTCCGTTAGCATGTAGTTCTTGAAACATCATAACACATGACACATAATTAATTACATGACATTTGTTATGGAAACTTGCAAGAGCACCCATTTAAGATGGAAATCAAGGATGCATCCGATGCCATGAAACATGTCATCTCACATCCTCCTTTTATCATAACACCAAATTGGCGGGGCGTGGGGAGGGGGGAGTGTGTTGAAAATTAATCATAGAATTGAACACATAAAATGCAAGTAATGAGATTATATAATGTTTCCCTTACTAGGGTTTTATAATTGTTTGTGATTAGGGTTTTCAATTTAAAAATTTGATGAATTGTAATCACAAAACAATTAAAACCCATGGATTACTACCATGACTTAAATTCAATTCATGTCCAATCGGTGAACAACTTTTAAACAATATTGGCTTTTGTCCAATCACCAAGTCTTGTATGTCAATCGATCACACGTCTATTCACAAAGGCATGTTTGATGTCCTTTGTAGTTGATGTCTAGTCTTCAATTTATTGTTTGTTGAATTGGTGGATGACATGTAAAAATCATCCAAAATATGGATGAACTAGGTTCCTCTTGGATGAAAATCCAAAAAAAGGAAAAGGGAAAATTGAATAAACGCCAACTAGGCTCATTCTTGAGCTTGATTTTTCCAAACCTTCCAAAGCCCTCAACCCCCTCACCCCTGGCCGTGATGCTCGGTGTCACTATAGACACCATGCTCTTGCGCATTGTGACGATGTCAAGCTTGGGAAATTTGAGAGTTATACAAGAAATGTAACCAAGCTTGTCATCTAGTGCTTTTACAAGGATTGTGTTATGCAAAGTTTTCAACATTGCACAAATTTTCTTGTAGGAGACTCAACTTGAAGAAAAAGGAAATTATTCTTTTCCTCGTTGCTCGAGAATGACCTTGGATTCTACTTTGTACCCAAGTGGAAAACTTATATAGTACTCACTACTTGTTAGAAATCTTTAAACCGAATCAAAAGATGAGTGCACTACTATCCAAGACCACGGGAAACTAAGTCACAATAAGGGGGGGGGACCACAATAGGCCCCCCCCCCCCCACTAGGCTAGCTAAAAAGGCTACCAAAATCACAATGGACCCACCCACCTTGCAGCTAAAATTATTTTAAAATTTGAAAAATAAAAAATAAAAAAAAACCTTGGACAACAACTACAATGGATTTTTTACCGATTTTGTGATGTAGTCAAAGTGGCAATCATTGAGAAAATAATTTAGCCAAATTTGGCTATATATTAGATATGAAAGTAGGAAAGAAAAACAATAAAGAATACCCACTGAAACTTATGGTTAAAATCTGGCGATTTGGATTTTTTTTTTCTTTGAAATCTGGCGAATTTGGGCCATTTTCCCCCATGAACAATCCTTTTATATTGATCAAAATCCTATTTTTCAGGTCAAAATTTGGCGAAAATTTGCCAGTACAAGAAATGCTGCTGCTGTAGACACTAGTACTTTATATGTACAAACTAGTAACATACTATTTACTTTTTTTTTGTATTTTACTATTTTACAATGCAGGGAACTTCCATGTTTCAAAAATGTAATTCCACATCCAATATGCATTACGTTTCTGTTCATCCAACACTCCAACAACCCTTCCTTCAAGTTTGGACCAGTGTTGGGTTGGTTCTTAGAAGAATGAGGGACAGATACTGGTCAATTATTAACCCGGGTATGTGTATACCCACATGACACTTACCCACCGGTCCTCAAAAATTCAAAAGAACCGGTTATGGTATATAACTGTGATTCTCACCCAAAAAAAACAAAAAACAGTCAACGAACGGGCCATGGAATTACAGTGGCCTTTTTTCCAACAAACTTTGTCATTGTTTTGACCAAAAAAAAAGGGAAATTTTTCGATTATATATATATTTTTATTATTTATTTATTTATTTAAAAAAATTCTAGTGTAAATTTGATTGACTTTGCTGAAAAAATTTAGACAAATTTGCCAAATTTTCAATATCAAAAAAAATAAATTCAAAGAAAAAAACTTTGGTGGGATACTTGATATAACTTGAACATGGACATCCAATGAGGAGAAGACATGTCATCAAGACCACCCCTAAAGCACCATTTATGGTTTTAAGATCCTAATATGTGTGCACCCAAAAGAAGGTAAGTAAGTAGCATGGTGGACTCCTCAAGTATTAGGTCATGGCCCTAGAGAGGACCCATCCAAATGGTGGGTGGGTGGCCACAATCCGGGTCTAGTCAATGACCATTACGTGACATAATCGACACTAGGGTGAAATTGTCCAAACTTTTGTAGACAATTTGCTAGGGCTCATCATGATGTGGTTTTGTGCTACTCACCTGCACGTAAATGAGGAGTAGTTGACCCTAAGAAACTTCAGGTGAAGGGCGGAATCACTCCTTAATGATTATTTGTTGGGGGGGGGAGGGAAGTGTGTAGGTTATCAATATCAATAATAAAAACTTGAATGCTGCATAGGTTATCAGAAAATTGTGAGTAATAACCACAGGTTAATCTGTTGGTTAAAGGCCAGTTACAGTGTTTTTAGGCAAATAAAAATTAAAACGTTTACTTTTCTGTTTTTTTAATTTTTTAAATTAATATTTGGAGATTGATAACCTACCTGGATAATAATAATAATAATAGCCAGGTCATCCAAGTAGGTTATTAGATTTTGAAAATCCAGTACCAGGCGGTTATCAGAAAATCAAAAACCAGCTGGTAGGTTACTGACAATCAAGTTGATAACCGGTCAACACCGGTTATTGTACGCTTGACTTACCATGGTTACCTAGTCGCCACTCTTACCTACACCTCGGTTGCTATACTACGACCGGCGTAGCCACAGAGGGGAATAATCAGCAAGTTGCAGCCAATAAAGGTACCGACTAGGTAGGTACCTTTTACGATTTTACTACCTACCCAAAAAGCACCGATCCTACCGAAGCGCGGTAACAAGTTGGGTAAAAAATAGACATAGACCTTTTCTTTAAACTCTTTTTTTGTTTTTTTTCATTAACGGCGAGCAACGTTACTTGAGACTCGAAAGGCAAGTTTGCACTTCATCCCAACAGCCGGAGCTCTCTTGTTTTATTTAATGGCGAATTTTCGCCAGATTTCGACATGAGAATTATGATTCCGGCCTCTGCAAGTGATTTTTCATGGGAAAATTGGCAAAATTTTGAGGGAATTTTTTTTTGTCAAATCGCCAAATTTTTGTGAAAAGTTCTAGTAGGTAGCCAAGAATATAGAAGGATTGTGATTTTTTTCTACTTTCTTGTTCAGTATGCATAAGCCAAAATTTGGATAAATTAGTTTTTGGATGATCGCCACCTTGGCTAAATCACAAAATCCTGTTTTTTTAAAAACACACTGTCTGAGCCAAGTTACCTTCTTTCGGCTACAGTTATACTTTTACTTTTCCCACCTTATGTTTTTAACTTGTAAACTTATTCCAATTAACTACCTACCAAATTTGATCCGGTAGCAAGTAGGGTAAAAAATAAGATAGGCTTTTGAAAAAAAAAAATTCCTTTTTGGTTTTTCTTGAAAGCAGGGGAGCCCTAGAATGTTTTTGGCGATAATCTATAGGAATAATTAAGCCAAATTTGGCGACATGCTAAATATGAAAGTAAAATTTGTTTAACATCCTTCACTTGTTTTTGGGCTACCCCTACTTGAGCCATGTATAGAAATCTGGAATTTTTTTTTAAAAAGTCAAAATATGGCTATTGATAATCTCAAAAAACACTTGATTTTAGTTCATTTAATTTGTAATAAATCTTTTTGGCTATATATATATATATATATATATATAGTGGGCTAACTTTTACTTGGAAGCAGTGGTTTTTTTTTTTTAAATTAATTTTCTCAGGTTGCTCCAAAAGTGATGATCAGCCACAAGAGGATTTAGCCAAATCTGGCTAAAAAAGACAAATAAAGAAGTAGAAAATCGAGGAATCTTATTACATGTTGGCTAACCACTAGAACCTATGAGCTAAATATGGCGACTTCAGAAAAAAGAAAGCTCGAAATCTGCCCAAATCCTCCAAATATCTTGACGTTTTCAAAACTTTTTTCCTCAAAATGTGGCGATTTTTTTGGGAAAAAATTCCAAAAAATTCTCTCGACCATATAGCGTGGAACTATTTTTGAATTGTTTTTGGCAAAATTCCGAAATCTCGCCAAAAAAAATAAAAATCACTGCTTGGAAGTTGAGTGGCAAGTTGCACTTCATCTTAAGCTAAGTTACTTCTTTCAGCTACCATCTTACTTTTACTTTTTTCACTTTATGTTCTTTACTTTTGACTTTGTACCTACCTGCCCCACCCCGTCTCTCCCCCCCTCTCTCTCTCAGAGGGAGAACTCGCCATTCCCTCTCCGCTAGCTCTCAAATGCAGCGATGGCTGTTGCAACCGCTCTCGACTGCACAAGAAGTTTCTGAAGAAGACGAGAACTCGAAGAAGAAGAAGAGGAGGAAGTGCTGAACGCGCGCGAGAGAAAGAAGTTTTTGAAGTTTTTCTTTTGTGTTCCTGGAATCAGTTAAGAGGTGGAAGAAAGAAGCAGACACGGAGACAGACGGAGCCGGGGGCTACTGGACGGGCGACTCGGGGACGGAGAGATGCTGAGAAGAATAATCCCTTGGAGCTAGTTGCTTTCTGCTGTAAGGGGAAGAGTCGAACAAGGAAGGAACAATTGGGGGTGTGTGTTTTGGTAAAAAGCGGTTGGAGATAGCGGTAGAGACAGACAATCAGACAGTCAGAGAGAAAGAAGAGAGGCAGAAGATAGGGAGAGAGAAGGAAGGAAGGGGTGGGACGACGACGACGACGACGACGATGACGACACAGTGAGGGAGCTGCTGCGATGGAGAGATGATGATGATGATGAGTTTAAGATGAGTCTGTCGTGGCTGTGGCTTGCTTTGTTGTCGTCGGAGGAAGATTTGACGTTGGCGTTGTCGACGACGGTGGCTGAGAAGATGTTTCTGAAGCGGCGATGTGTCGATGGATGTAAGCAGCAGGTGGAGAGCAGCGTGGCGGTGGAGGAGGAGGAGGAGAGGTCTTCTTCAGAGCGTATCTCTGTTTTGGATCTGCCGGAGCTTGCTTTGGAAGGTATACTAACGCGCTTGCCGGCGACGTCTTTGGCGCATATGGCAGGCGTGTGCCAGGAGCTGCGCAAGAGGTGTTGTAGCGATCATTTGTGGCAGCATCTGTTCCAACAGAAGTGGTCACGCATTGCCGGTCCCTCGGCGTTCCGTGAGTGGCAACAGCATTTGAAATCGCAAGCGGAGGAGATGGCAGGAGCGGCGGCGGCGGACCGGAGTGCTGCTGCGCGCTTCTTCTGGGGTTGGCCGCTCTCTTGCTTGTGGCCTTTCTCGTGGCTGCAGCATCTGCAACATGGGCAGCAGCAGCCGGCAACAACGCGCCTTCCTCCTCTTGATTCTCTCATGGCTTGGTACTGGGCGCTGGAGAGCGGCACCTTCTGGTTCCCTGCTCAAGTCTACAACCGCGAGGTCCTTGTTCTCTTTCGCCTCCTCTCCTTTTGGGAACAATTCCCATGTGTTTTACCAACTACATGTTCTCTAGCTACAACATGAAGAAAGATAGGGACATTCAATCTTGGGGCAGTGGTAACATTCTCTCCTTTGGCATTGTCTTCTTTCTGGACCATGCCATTTCTCATTTGTAGCAAAGATGTCATGCTACTCTCCTCCACATACATCTCATCAAAGAAAGATGGGTTTCTCATGAGGATGGCCTCAGACAACACACTAATGAGATGATCATGATGATGGCATCATATGAGATTCATCTGCAGACAACTTGCTGCTCCTAGGTCAAGCACATTGCTGCACCACCTGAACTGTTTTCTCAATGTTTCACGCTTGTTGTGCAATTGCCTTCAAGGTGTTGTTTGTTGTGGAGTTTTGTCTACAATCTCACAGAAGAGTGAGCCTCCATCGCAGAACTGAATATTGTGGGACAATGTTTCTCTGCATCAATGTGGAGCATTATTACATGGCCTTCTTTAGCTCACTGATTTTGTCTTTTGATGGTGTAGCTGATCTTGAAGATTGAAGTGATGATGGTGATGCTACTACAGTAGTTGCAATGTTTTGCTGAAAATTGTTGATTTGGATCTGATGGATTTTTTTTGTAGCAGAACGGGCATGTGGGCTTTATGTTGTCATGCTATGACGCAGAATTGAGCTATGACCGCCACTCTGACTCCTTCCGTGCGAGGTATATACCCCTTCCATAATTGAAGCTTTTCTTCACCTGCATTTTGATGCAGGTGAAGTGAAATCTCAGAAAAGTTTTACCTCCTGACTTGTAAATAAAACTTCTGTAACACTTTCACTGCAACTGGTAAGTGTGGATGTGTTGTGGTAGATATCCACCACATGGTCTACGGTCAATAGTGGTGGAGGAGGGAGTGCAATGGGACAGATTGCGAGCTCCTCCCCTGGACATGCCTGCACATGATCTGCACCAATCTGATTGCCTTGAGGAACTGCAGCCAGGTGATCATGTTGAGGTGCAATGGCGCAGGAACAAGGACTTCCCATATGGTAACTCCCCATCTTTCAACCTTCTTCTGCAGCCAATATTTGCTTGCACTGACGTGAATCTGTTGTCAAAAGTTATATATCTTTGATCATATTACTGTCACAACTGGATGTATTGTGTTCCTTCAGGAGTCTCAATGAGCTGTCTTCATATTAAAGCTGTCATTGCATTGCTGTTAGGCCAAGGAGGCAATCATCTCAACATTGTGGTTTTAGTTTGACCGTCTGAAATCATTGCAAAAGGAAGACAATCAGTGTTCTGAGCTGGGGAAGGTTGTGTACATGGCAGGGTGGTGGTATGGGGTGGTGGGTCATGCTGAGACATGTAGCCGTGAGAGTCACCACTGCTCTTGCCATCTCCATGGTTTGTGTTCCTTGCCTGTGGCCCTGAAATAAATGCAGCAAAAGATGGCTGATTTAGGTGGACACCCTTAGTTAGGAATAATGGACTTGTAGTGCTGGTGTAATGGCTTGAATATGATCTCTGAGGTGGCATGATCTAGGTTTTTCCCATCTTTTTGCACCTTTGTTCATCCAGATATATCTGTGTAGATTTTTCTTTTAGGTTTCTGACAATTTCTTGGGTGGCTGTCATGCTGAAGATCTGCCTCATCATGTGATGATCCTGAAAATTTCATTAGATTTTAGGTTCCTGCCCATGATCACAGCCACTCTTTTGTATCTGGCTGTGATGAAGCTTTCTGAAGCTGTTGGAGACAGGCATCATTATATTCGTGACTGGGAATATTTTGTATTTCAGTTTTTCAGCATCATCAGTATCATATTAGGTGCTTCACAAGCTCAAGAGTCTGAGCTCACATGTGCAGAAACTGGGTGCATGGGCCACAATGTACAGGAATGGTGTGGTTAGAATTCAATCAATATTCAGTTGGATCACGCTGGAGGCGGGCTGCTATTGATCGGAAAAATCATCGGGAGGAGGGAAATGAAGCAGAGGGTTTCTATGGAGGCATCAGGAAATTAAGCACAAAGGATGAGGTAAGCAGTTGGGAGCGACTATGGCCAAGTGAAACATTAGAGTGAACCTCACTGGAGTTCAATCTTTGTAAACCATAATTCACTTATTGCAACAGTGACTCCAAAGTGTATTTGTAGAGAGCTCAAATTTAGTCTCAGATTGGAAGCCCAGTTCATGAACTTGATCCTATACTACAATTATGTTCAGGTTAGACAGTTCTGGTGGGGGCAGGGTATTACTCCATGACCTTGCTTTGTGTGAGAGCTATGATTACTGTAATGCCTCTCACTGGTTCATAGACACCCCTGCATCTTCAAATGAAGACATAGCAGGTGGAAAGAGGAGTGACAGAAAAGGTTTATGATTCCACAGTCTATTTTGTGCACAGAAATTGTTGAATCTTTGCAACCCTTCCACTGTCCATCTTAGTTGGTAAACTGCTTGCATGTCAGGTTTGCTGTTCTTGCAGTGAAACCAAATGGTGGACTAGGGTTCAGGTAACTGAATTTCATGGGTTTATGTTTATGTTTGAAAGAAATCATTGAATTATATTTTACTGTGCAAAATTGATGGAAGTTGGAACCAAGAGACTTCTCTTTAAACCCCTGGGGTTTTTGGGTTTAAGTATGGTTTTTCTACCTCTTTCACTGCAGGATTTCTAGGGTTATACTTATGTGAAAAGCTGCAATTCGACTAAATGAATTGCTTGGAAAAAAGTGAATATACCTACTCATCAGTTTCGGATCTTGTGAGATTGTGCATTGGCTGAGCATGAGTGCCAATGTCTGCCTTAATGTTGGAAGACCTTTGAACGGGGCTGATTTCCTCATGGTGTTCAACAGTTCTCAAATCACCAATGGGCAGATGGGGTATTTCATATTTCAAGTGTTTCGTATTTCATTTCTAACTTGATTATTTTCTGTTAAACCTTGCACTGAATCCACACTTCAGAATTTGATTCTTCATGACAGAAAAACACAGTCTTCTGCAATCAAAATTTTTAGCATGTGAACTGCCAATGAGCTGTTTGTTAAGTGCATTATCAAATCAGCAATAAACTCCTTTAAAAGCCTTACACAAACTGTTTTGCCAAAGAAACGAGCCTTCTTGGGTGGATGAGCTTGAAGACACATAAAATGCCAAACATCCATTTGCACAATTTTTTCCATCTCCTATACACTAATACTTGCAAATTCTTCCAGTTTTTTTTCCTTCTCAGTTTTATGATTGAGCATCAGTTGTGGCTTCAAAATGTTGGACTTGCATAGCACACCAGTCATCGATATGATACCTTTTTTTTATAATATGATGTCCATTTCAAATTCATAAGGATTTATATTTTCATTACAAGTGCATGTTTTTAATAATCACATCTAACATTAAAGAGAAATCATCTGATCATCTTTATCTGGTTCAATGTTTAGGAATGTTTAGTTGATCAACTAATGATGCTACCAGATAGTGCAAATTAAGCTTTTGAAGTTACTTCATTGATCATCTAGGAAATGGTTGTTAGTTGCACCCACGTTGTTTGAAGTGTGTGATATATGAATTCCACATGGTCACAGAGTCAGATGATTACTCAATTGGGTCTGCTAATTGAGTGCATTTCACCGGACCCTGTTTGAAGCGTGTGATATATGAATTCCATATAGTCACAGAGTCAGATGATTACTGAATTGGGTCTGCTAATTGAGTGCATTTCACCGGACCCTGTTTGAAGTGTGTGATATATGAATTCCACGTGGTCACAGAGTCAGATGATTACTCAATTTGGGTTTGCTAATTGAGTGCATTTCACTGGACCCCGTAGGTGTGAGGCGATTTCAACAGATCCTCAAACTTATGACCTCATTCACATGCAAGTGGTCTCTTCAGCTTGTATCAAGGCCAGTAAGATCTTTCACATCCAAAAACTTCAAAGATGTTGTTGGGAACATCTGTTTGCCAGGGAACCAAGACAATTCTTCAATGAGCCAAAACAAATTTTTTTTATTGCTCAACATTGTGAAGGTTCTATCAACTGTAATGTTCTGGTGTACTACTGCATTGATGCATTACAGTTCAGAGTTGTTCAGTTCACATTTCAGATGTACTATGAGTTTAAACATTGATGCAGAGGTAGTAGTTTCTACATATCTGAGGGGAGGTGATTCTGCCCACAGTGACCAGGATGGATCCTTGTGGCTCAACCCTTTGTTGATGCATAGTAGCCGTTCTCTGGATTTACACTGTGCAACATCTTCATTCAGGCTGTGGCGTTCCACGACGAGTGACGGCAATTTTTCCAGAGCCTCAGAGGTGACAAACAAGAGTGAAATGGAGTTGGTTAATTTATAAAGAAAACATAGCGACGGAACTTTGGCAGCTTACAACCATCGCAAAGTAAATAAGCGGCGCTCAGAAATTCCAGTTCTACAAGGTGGGTCATAGGACAGAGGTTTTATGCACAGAAAGCAAGCGACGGCAATGGCTTACAAGTTGTCCGTCGTCCAGGTAGCAAACATCAGAGCGACATCAGAGCGCACTCACTGGTTCACCTCCGAAGACATCCAACCTTTGCAGGCAGAAAGCGAAGGCAAAAAAGCACAAGAGAACAAACCAATTTTGTGATGTGGCTGAAGTGGTGAGCATCCATAAGATGATTTAGCCAAATTTGGCTACATACTAAATATTAAAGTAGGAAAAAAAAAAACAGAATCCTTCAATATTCTTGGCTAATTACTGGATCTTATCATAGAAATCTGGCGATTTCGATTTAATTTTTTTTTTCCCTTCAAAATATGGTGAATCTATACCACTAGTTTTGAACACATAAAACATTGAAAATCACACCACTACAACACAACACTAAAACATATAACATGCACCATGCCAATACAAATCTGACACAATGGCCAAACAAAACCAACAAAACACAACTTAACCAAAAAAAAATCATACATCATCTTATATATTAATTCACTTGGTCTTCCCGTCTGTCTGTGACGTGACGTTCTGCTGCATAAGACGTTCTGCTGCAGAACCGGCGGCAGTTGGGAAAAGCAACTGCTCCCTTCTGCAATATTCTTCTGCCATGCCTTGATGGGTCTTGCTGCTTCTTCCTCCTCTGCAATTTTTCTGTAACGGGTCTTGCTGCTACTTTTCCTTCTGCAATTTTTCCTAGCTAAAGAACAATTACCAATCATGAGTTTCAATTCTGTAGAAATCACATTGGAAGGCATAGATCACAGCAGCCTCAACATAACAATAAAAGATGACTGGACATGAGTTATTCAGGAGGATCTCCAGAA
>Ga0116231_10003999_pt1 | contig 30141 bp, 31 predicted proteins | sample S1TSphgellanicum_2_FD_89695 | JGI IMG/M metagenome (GOLD analysis project Ga0116231, IMG submission 89695) | Host-associated microbial communities from peat moss isolated from Minnesota, USA - S1T2_Fd - Sphagnum magellanicum MG | ecosystem: Host-associated > Plants > Peat moss > Unclassified... | reverse complement strand
TTTTTTTGTTTGCCCTTTCTCAGCCTTTTCTCAACCCTGATCTCAGTTTTTTTTTTTGCTTTTGAAACTTTTCCCACCCACCCACCTACTACCTCCGGTTGTCCCCCACCAACCCACTCGCCTATATCTTTAAATTAAAAGTAGAATCTTCCCCATCTACCTACTCACCTATAAAATTAAAATGTGCTACTCTCATCTCCACCCACCTACCCACCCCCCTATTTATTTATCTACCTTCTTGCCCTTCCACCTTCCTACCTACCAACACCTTAAGTAGGTACTTACCAAACCCCACCTACGTGGCTACACCTATTTACATGGTTGCCACTCCAATAAGCCCCCAACAATTGACAACAATGAGGAAAAAATAAAATGAAAGTATTGCATGGAACTTAAACAAACAAATAAATAAGGCGATGATTAAAATATTTGACACACCTTATATAAAGGTATTGCAAGTTTTGTTCAAAGAGTGTTTTCCATGGGGGTATTACAAACCAAGTGGATAATCGAAGCAATACGAAGCTCCAGTTCAATTTAGACACATTTAATGCATGTTGTACTCAGGTTCATACAACAAAATACTCAATGAACATGTAATATCCCATTATGGGTAACCTTGAAATAGTTTGGGCTCCATATTGTATCTTCTAAAACTTGGAGAGGTATTGCATAGCCCTAACAAAACCTAGAAGGGACATAATACCTTCATTGGGTTACACTGTAACACCATGGGCTTAATTATTTTGGTCCATGTTATTAAAGGGTTTTGTTCATGCCAAGAAGATTCATTAAACATGCAATACCCCTCTTAGGGTATCCAAAAAATTCATTGGGCTCCATAACATATCTTTTGACACGTGGAAGGGTATTGTGTAGCCCTACCAAAACCAACAAAGAAACCAATACCCTCATTAAGGTATTCTATAATTAAACACCATTGGTCTACACTATTTAAGGGGTATTGTTCATTGCCAAAACTACTCAATACATTTGCAATACCCTTCGCAAGGTATCCCAAAAATACATTGGGCTCCATAATATATCTTTTGAAACTTCGAGGGGTAATGCGTAACATTACGAAAACTTAAAAGCAAAGTAATACCCTACTTGGGGCATTTAGTAAACACCGTGGGCTAAATTATTTTGGTTTAGACTATCAAAAAGTATTGCTTATGGCAAGGAATACTCAATGCACATGCAACACCCCTTGTAAGGTATCCCATAAATATTTTGGGTTTTATAACATATCTTTTGAAACTTAAAGGGGTATTGCATAACCATGCCAAAACATAAAAAGAAACCAATACTCTCATTAAGATATTTTATAATTAAACACCATGGGTTTAAGCATGGGTCTATGATATTGGAGGGGTGTTACTCATGGCCAAAACTACTCAATACACCTACAATACCCCTCTCAGGTTAGCCCATAAATACATTGGGCTCCATAACATAACATATTTTGAAATTTGGAGGGGTATTTCATAGCCTTACCATAACCTACAAGCAAAAAAATACCCTGCTTGGGGTATTCAATAAACACCATGAGTTAAATTATTTTGGTTTAGACTACCAAAGGGGTATTGCCAATGGTTAGGAATATTCAATGCACATGCAATACCCCTTGTAAGGTATCCCAAAAATTCTTTGCGTTCTATAACATATATTTTGAAACTTGGAAGGGTATTACATTACCATACCAAAACGTAGAAAGAAAATAGTAGTCGCATTATATTACAATAATATCCTAAACCATGAAACAAAAGGACATTTTCTTTAAAAGAATTGTTCCATGTTCAATATATCATGCCTTACATATTGATTCAAATAAATGAACGTATTTGCAAAATTGGTCACATTGATGATAAAAGGTCACTTGAACAAATTTATGGAGTTTAAATGCAATACTCGTATCATACTGTGATAATCCATCAACCATGAAACATTAAAATATTTTTTAAATACTTGATTCCCTGCTAATACATCATGAAATTCATGTCTTCAAATTATTTGTTCACCTTTCAATATGATTTAACATATATAAAAACAAATGTAAAATGAAATTGGTCACATTGATGGTACAAGGGTTTTGGATTTAATGTAAAATTTACTAATTAATGTTAGAAATTCATAATTTGTCGAAGTCAAAAATTAAAGTTCATGTTTAACATTTTCTTGATGATATACATTTTAAAGTTTTCCTTCTTAAAGTTGTAAACTCATATCAAAAAACAAAAACATTAAATTTATAATTTAATAAGATTTTAATGTATATTAAAAAAATTAGAACGCATGATTTTTTACTTTTTAAATGGTGCATATAATAATAATAAATGATCTCTCCCATATATTAATCCTATGTATGATTGAAATTTTATTTAAAATTTTTTTGACATATAATAAATAATTTATAGGCTAAAATAATTATATAGTAGGCCATTAATATTTTATATTTCATAAATACATAACATAATTTTTTATGTAAATTTTTATTTTTTATGATGTATAATATTGGTTTAAATATTGGTGTATATATATATATATATATATTTGTAACATATCGAGTAACACATTATATAAAATTAATTATATTATGGAATTATATTGCTGATTCATTTTCATACATATAATGTCTTCATATTTATTTTAAATAAAAATAATAATTAATTATTTATATATATATAATTTTAATTACATATATACCCATGGTTCTCTACAAATTCTCTACAAATGGATACCCATCTCTTCTTTGTTCAAATTTTTTTTTCAAGTTCTCTACAAATAGATACCCATCTCTTCTTTGCTCAAGAAACTTTTTTTCAAGTTTTTTACAAATGGGTTCCCATATATCTTCTTTGTTCAAGAACTTTTCTTCTCAAGTTTTATGCAAATTGGTACCCATGTCTTCTTTTCTCAAGATCTCAATGAAATTACAAGTTGTAGATTTAATTCATGAACAAAACAAATCTGTTCAAAGCTCCATAAAATCAACCCAAGTTTGAAGCTCCATTAATAACTCATTTCTTCGAACAAATCCATTGCCAATCAACCCAATTATTGTGTGCTCCAAGGTCAACACCTACAACTATCATTGTCACCATACTCACAACACATAACATAAAAATACCCTAACTAATACACCACATCCAAACTGCCCCCCTATCTAGGGTTGAGGTCCTTGGAGCCATATAACATTATAAAACTACTACCTACAATCCACCATGGTGAATCTTTTTAGTTCCAAGGTTCATATAGTGAACATGGAATAAGTATTTAAAAAAACATTATTTTGTTTCACGGTTTACAATATATCACAAAATGATGCGGGTATTATTTGCCTTCTAAGTTTTGCTAGGGCTATGCAATACCTTTCCAAATTCTAATAAATATGTTATGGAGCCCAAAGGTTTTATGAGATACCCTGAGAGGGGTAGTGCATGTGAATTGAGTAATTTTTGGCATCAACACACTACTACAAATCATGGTATTTTTATTAGGGAAATTGGTCAAAATGGACCCAAAAGTGACATTGGTCTACTCGACCAAGGTGCCATTTTGGACAAGTTGATTTCAAAAATATCTACTTTGACCATTGGCCTTTTTGACTAATTATACTTCGTCATTTTGATTAACAAAGTGACTAACTATTTAACTAGTAAATAGTGGACCATTTCACTTGGTCAATTTTATACCTAAATTAAAATCATTTAAAATTTTATTACTTAAAAATTAATAGTTAGGTAGGTAGGTAGTAAATAGGTCTAGGTTGGTCACAAAAACATTTAGATAGGTAGGTGTTAACCTAACCTAACCAATTTAACCTAACCTAATTTCACCGAACTACCTTAATCTAACCTACCTACCTTAGCCCTTTAAATATGCACATAGGTTATAAGTATAAGAAATTGAACCCCAAACCTTCACAATGATAAATCAAGTCCTTACCAATGGATTACACCATCAAAAGTTTTAAACTTTTATCAAGTTTTTTATTTCATATATTTGTTTCACATCATTAAACATATTGGCTAAACCTAGTGGCAAAACTTAATGACGTAAAATAATGCTTAAAGTTAAACCTAATGATTTAAAGTAATGACTCAAAATAATGGCTAAACCTACTGATTTAAAATATTAGCTAAACATAATGGCTAAATCTGATGGTTAAACCTACTAATTTAAAATAATAACTAAACATAATGGTTAAACCTAATGATTTAAAGTAATGGTTAAACATAATGGCTAACCCTACTTATTTAAAATAATAGTTAAACGTAATGGATAAACCTAATGATTTAAAATAATGGCCAAACTTAATGTCTAAATTTAATGATTTAAAATAATGACTGAACTTAATGGCTAAATTTAATGACTTAAAATGACTAAATATAATGGCTAACCTTAGTGGCTTAAAGTAATGGCTAAACTTAATGGTTAAATAGTGGCTAAATTTGGTGAATTAAAGTAATGCCTAAACATAATGGTTAAACCTAGTTGTTAAACTTAGTGACTTAAAGTAATGCCTAAACATAATGGTTAAACTTTGGTTAAATCTAGTGGTTAAATATAGTGGCCAAACATAATTGTCACAACCCTAGCCTTGGGCTTGCAACCAAGGCAAGGGTTTACAAAGGTGCGGGCCAAGACTAAACTTGGGAGTCACATTTCATGCTCCCGGAAGTGCAAAAGAGTGTGAAGGAATGAACCCTCACACTTTCAAGTGAACTCCCATTTTGAGAGTTGGAGTCCCAATGGACTCCCGAATCTTCAAAGGGCGATTGCAAGAATCAAAACTAATTGTTCAACAAAACAAGTCATGTTCACAAAAGCACAAAAGGGATTGAAATGTTCCTTATATCATTGGAAAGCTCTTGAAACATAGATGTTTGAAATGGTTCACATGACCCATTTGGACACTTGATACACAAGTTATGGCCAAAAGAAGGGCCAGGAGTCAAATTGGTAATTTGACTCCCGACCACTAAAAGTCAAAAATCACCCTGATTTCCTTGTGTTCAGGTCATGTGTGACATACCGTTGGAAAGTTCTTGACGAGGGCTATAACTTTTCTTCAAACCTCACCTCAATCGGAGGTTTTCAGATAAAGTTATGGGCCCCCAAACTTGCAGGAGACCCAACTTTAGGAATTTCGAGACTCCCATTTGGGAGTCTCGAGACAAAATGTCATTTGGATGTGGTCTCGTTGCTAGCCATAGAGTATACTATAAGGGGGAAGGTGATGGCTTCCCCCAAGTCCAGGTTGTGGTGAGTCTTGTGAGTCCGAGTTTGCTCGTGATTCGTCCTAACACCAAAAGTGCTCTAATTATTCACTAACCAACTTGTTGTTTGGTTTGTGCAGGTCCATGTGGGTGATTGATTGCTTGTCATTCTTCTTAGTCCCATCCCAAAGCTCCAAGACGCCCTTCTACCCCCAAGATGTTGTGAACCAGGGAGCGTGCCCCAACTCCTTACTCTTCCACTATTTTCATTTCAGACTCACATTTGAATCTATCAAGGAGTTGGGGAGCGCGTCAATAATAGTTAAACCTAGTTGATAAACCTAATGGCTAAATTTTATGGCTAAACATAATGGCTAAACCTAGGTTATAACTAATGGTTAAACTTAGGTTATACCTCATGGCCAATTTTAATGGTTTAATTTAAACTAAACCTAATGTTAAATCTAATGGTTAAACATTATGGTTAAATTTAAATTGAACGTAATGGTTAAAATTAATGGTTAGACATAGTGGTTAAAGCTAATGGTTACACGTAATAGCTAAAATTAGGTAGATAAGTGGTTGAATAGGTAGGTAGATAATATGTAGGTAGGTGGGTAGGTATGTAAGTAGGTAAGTGAGAAGGTATAAATGGATAGATAGGTAAAAAATAACTAGGTAAATAAATAGGTAGATGAGTAAGTAAAAAATAAATATATAAGGTAATAAACCATGTGATATTTGATTAAACATCATTGGTTATTTTAACTAAATGTTCAACTTGATTAAAAACCATTGGTCATTTTGAGTAAAGATCATTTGCCATGTTGATTATTTGACTTGACTAAAAACCATTGGCGATTTTGATTAAAGTTATACAACTTGACTATGTGTATAAATTGTTATAGTCAAGTTGATTAATCAACAAATACATGTGTCATTCAAACCCCTGGCCTTAGTCAAATGCACATGTGCATTAGTCAAAAATGACAAGTTAGTCAATTTGAACCATGATTTGTAGTAGTGACAATACCTTTTTGATAGCCTAAACCAAAATAATTGAACCCATGGTGTTTACAAATTACCCTAAATAAGGTATTGCTTTCCTTCTAGATTTTGGTATGGTTATGCAATACCCCTTCAAGTTTCAATAGATATGTGATGGAGCCCAAATTATTTTTGATATACCCTAAGAGAGGTATTGACATGCGTTGTGTAATTATAGGCACAAGCAATACCCCTCTAGTAGCCTAGACCAAAATAATTCAATCCATATTGTTTATAAATTTCTGTCATGAGGGTATTGCATTCCTTCTAAGTTTTGTTTGGGCAATGCAATACCTTTCAAAGAGCCCATGGTGTTTGCAAAAAACATTAAATAGGGTATTGTTTTCCTTCTAGGTTTTGGTATGACTATGCAATACCCCTCCAAGATTCTTTAAATATGTTATGGAACCAAAAGGAATTTTAATATACCTTAAATAGGGATATTGCATGTACATTGAGTAATTTTGGGCATAACCCTTCCAATAGCTTGGATTAAAATAATTCAGTCCATGATGTTTACAAAATACTCTCATGAGAGTATTACTTTCCTTCTAGGTTTGAACTTTTTTTTGGAGGTAAAGAGAGGTTCTTTAGTTTAAGTGCAAGATTAAAATCAATTTTTCGATAATTTCATCAAACATACATATAAGAATATGTGAGAATGTATTTTAAACTATTAACACAAGATGTTCTAAAATGAAAGTAAAATGTGTTAAATAAAAAAACATGGGTGATATGTGTTACAAAAATGTGTAAAAAATGACCAAGTTCAAAACAACCCCACCCTAAAATGGGGAACATGTCATAATGGTAAATATGTGGTTGCCTCAAAAATAAATTGCTACCTTAAATCTTGAAGACTAAAATAACACCCTAATCAAAAATAAAATAAGTTATGGGCTATCTATATCACTACTGAAGGGGGATGGGATCCCATTAGCCTTCTTGTAGCATGTTGATGCAACCTCTGCATCATGGGCGTGCCATTGCGTACATACCTTGCAATTGGCCAATTTTGCATCCATAACATTACCCACAAACACCTCCCTAGTGGTGTTTCGAACCCTAAAACAAACAACACATAATAAGTATTACATATAAATGATAAAACCTAGAATTCAAATAAAATTAAGTATGACATTGTTAAAAATTTACCAACAATGAATCATTTTTGAATCATGGTATTATGTAAGGAAGCCAATTTCCTTACGCCACATTATTTTATCTAATGCAAATTTCTAATCACACTCCATCCAAGCACCTTTGAGCACCTTTGCATACCTAGTTGGAGTCGTTCGAATCACAAGTGCAAGGTCCTCATCACACTCCAACTTGGCCTGCACATTGAGATGGATGGCCTCCACACCCCATGTAGTCATGCCAAGAAGTTGAAGAATGTGACTAAAAGCTAGCATCACAAGTGCAAGCTTAAGCACCTCAGGTGTGTATTACAAATCGACATAAAGCCTATCCCACTTTAGCAACATGTGCCTCCTAGCTTTATCCATTTGTTCATTGTAATGAAATCGGGCCAAAAGGTTGTTCAAGACCCATGCATTCATTGTCATGTGATCTTGAACCCTTAATCCCTACTCCTAAGTAGATGGGAGTCTAAGCTTGCCTAATTCCATGGATACGTTGTGAAGAACCTACAAATGTCGCACCAAGTTGTACTTAGCCATATAGGATGCATTGCACCCATGAATGTTGCAAGAAAATTTGGGCCCATCCTTTGTCCAATGCACACCTTCTATGGCAATTGAAGGAGGGGCAACCACATTTGAAACCAAAAAAACAAGAAAAAAAATTAACCTTATGGATGAAGGTTATTGTTGCATAAATAAATAAAATATTTAAACCTAAGAATGAAAATATTACATAGAAAAATAAAGATCAAAAACACAAGGTGAACGTATTATCCATATAAATAAAAGATCCAAACACAAGACAAGGGTATCACCAGAACCCAATGTTCAAAAATAATTTTAAATCAAAAAATCACCTACAAAGGCTTGGTGTATTACTTTCAAACTTTCATTAAAAAAAAATGCCCCACCCACCTTCTCACATGGAGAAGGAAGGTGGGGCAAAGGCGGGGCTTAATGAACATAATTAATGAAAATATTGCAATAAAAACATTGACCAAAAAAAAACCCCACCCATCCTTTCCACTTGAGAGGATGGATGGGGCAATAAATTATAAAAGAAATGTAATATATCACCTTCATCAATTTGGGCATGAAGTTCAACATCCTCATTTGTATTTTCTTTTTCCAGCATTATAATAGGCACTACATTTACTTATCTTTCTATCATCAAAATAGTTTTTTCCAAATTTGCTTCAATTATATCTGCATATGCAACATATGCTTCTCCAACGTCCCCACCCAATTGCATTTGTTCATGAACAATTTTAAGAGCAACTAATGTAGCCACATCTTTAACATCTACTTGCATTTCTTGTCCCACCACCCCTGCCTCCAAATTTCTTTCACCTCCCATGTCATCTTCATACATGGGAGGTGAAACTTGTTCTTGTTCAAGTTTGCATCTAACACAAACACAACAATAAAAAAATAAATTATTTACCAAAAAAAAAAATGCCAGCGATAGCACCATGCTCGTCATTGTTTTTTATTCTTATGAGACCAGGCCACAATGACCATGAGCAGTGTAACTATTCGTCGTCATTGTTTTTTTCCCCTTACAAATAAACAAAAAAAATGACAATCAATTGCACATTGTTTGTCATTTTTCTTTTTGTGTGCTCTTGCAAAACAACACCATAATGACAACGAGTAGCACAAATGTTCATCATTATTTTTCTCCACCTACAAAACACTAGAAGAGGATGACAATGGCACCATGTGCTGTTGTCGTCCTCTTCGTAGTAAAAAATAAAAATGACAACAACATTGCCATCATCGTCTTCTTCACAATAGGAAAAGAAAAATGCCAAGCAGTTACTTGTTGCTCATCATCTTTCTTTCCGTGCTCCTACAAGACAACATTGGAATGGTGTTGTCATCGTCCTTTTCACAACAAAAAAAAAGAAGTCAATGTCATTGTCATCTTCTTCGCAAAATAAATAAATAAAACAACATAGTTGCTCGTCGTCCTTCTTCTTGCGCTTCTAAAAGACAACACCAAAAGAGGACGATGACAACACAGATGACATTGTTGTCCCCTTTGTAGCAAAAAAAAAACAACGACAACATTGATGTTGTTGTCTTCTTCATAACAAAAAAATGACGAGCAACTATGTGCTGCTCGTCATCTTTCTTCCCGCACTTTTGCAAAACAACACCAAAAGAGGACAACAATGGCATCGTGTGCCATTGTCGTCTTGTTAGAAGCAAAATAAAAGGAGAAAAAGATAATGGCACCATTGATGTCATCTTCTCTACAACAAAGGACAGAGAAGAGAAGACGATGACACCATCACTGTCATCTTTTCTGTAGCAAAAGAAGAAAAAACAACAACGATGGTGTTGTTGTCTTCTTTTTCTATTGTCTTATTTGCAAGAAAAAGAAATAAAGGAAGAAGACGACGAGAAGATTGTTGTTGTCTTCTTCATAACAAAAAAAAACAAAAACATTTCAAAAAAAAGAGGAGAAGGTAGGAGCTGACCTTCTGGCACCGCGTTGAAGCTCTTAATCTCCTCTTCTATTGCTCCTAAGCTCCTCTTGCACCGGCGATGACTGAGTTCACTTGTCTAGTGATGGTGATGGCAAGAAGAGCACTAGTGAGCGTTGGAAGTGAGTGCAAATGGTGGGGAGGGGAGGGGTCAGCAACATGATGGAGGGAGGTGGATTGGTAGGAAGAAGGGCAATAGGTAGGAGCTTCCCAAAAAAAACTTTGATTCAGGGGTGGGCCAGAAAAAAAGTGGAATAAAAAACTGTCCCCCAAAAAGAAAAAAACTAAGCTAGGGAATAGAAATTGGGCTGAAAAAAAAAGGACCAGAAGAAAAAAAAAAAGTACTGACCAGGTAAACTGATCCCTGGGGGACAGTTTCATCCCATCCATGAAATCCCAGAATGGGATTTTTTGGATGGTGCACTGGTGGGTGCTGGGTCACTCAAGCCAATTCATGACAGCTTTTGACCCATTCAATTGGCAGCAACTCATATGACATTGGTTGAGTCAAGAGAGAAACGGTCTGGGAAATTTTACGCGGTTCCAAGAGGAAAAACAACAATATGGCATGTACTTACATGTAAGTACCAATATAAAAGAAAAGATGGAACATTCTGGACCAACTGCACCAAACGACAAAATGTTTTCAAGCAAGCATGGGTACATTAGAAATTATGACAAAGGTGTTTCTTTCCGTATATCATAAGAGAAATCCATAAATTCACCCTGTCTCGGAGCCCCCTTTCAGTGGTATCCGTAAAGTAAGGAAATTTTATTAAAACTCAGTTCAGCATTTCATGCACACAGCGAGAGGAATTATAGTACCTGTACAGGTAGAAGCAGTGAAAATATATGTAGCAGCAAGTGAAGACGCTCAGGAAAAAAGAAAAACAAGGTGAAACTCAGAAATCCATCAAAATTGATGGTTTTCTGAGTTTCAAATTCCCCCACCCCCTTCCCGGGTCCCAGGGTTGAATATAGACTAATGTACTTTTTTGCAGGTTTTTTTTTAATCTCACCTTGTTTATGACCAAACTCAGGGTGCTGGTGCTGTATTTTCCTGACTTTACGGATACCTCTATTATCTTTACCTAGTAAGAAAGTGAGGATTCATTATCACACAGATGGCTCTTCCCCCTCATGACAAGTTCCAGGGTTTCTTTTGAGGATTTTGTTGTGGTAGTAGCCAAATTGGCGATCAACCAAAAAATAATTTAGCCAAATTTGGTTGCATACTAGATATGAAGGTAGGAAAACAAAAAAAAACCAGAATCCTTCTATATTCTTGGCTACCTTCTGGAAGTCATCATAAGACTCTGGTAATTCAAAATTTGACGAATTTGGGCCATATTTTTTCCCATGAAAATTTCTTCATATATTTCGACATCATATATTTCAGGTCGAAATTTGGTGAAGAAGATTCGCCAGTAAAAGAAACACTGCAAGTTCAAACCAAATAGGATACGCTCCATGAAGGAATAGGTAACCAGAGGTAACCAGTGGTAACCGGAGGAGATTGCTGGTTACAGGAAATAGCTTGAGGTGAGGTGTGAGAGCTTGGTTTACAAGAAAAATTGAGTGCTGGGCTGTGTCCCATAACCAGTGTGGCCTTTGATCCACATAAGACCCATGTGCAATGCTAAGTCCATCCATCCATTGGACGGATCTGTCGGTCATTTTGTAGGATTTGTGAGATTTTGATTTCATACCTATCTGTTGTCAATTGATTGTCATTAGCAAAATACCTCAAATGGATGTACAATGAATGTTATTTTCATCCATGAAGAGAGCAATTCTAATATTTTCATTCAAGAAGTCATATGGTTATAAGAAAAATTAGTAGCCAATGAGGGTTGACAGTGATACATAAAGCTATAAGTAGGATGCTAATAAAAATGAAGGTTTCAAAGTTATTGCTTACAACTCATGACCTAATAGTCAATTAGGTTTTGAAGATTCTCACAATAGTGAGTTCTAGCAAGTTTAGATTTCAAACTAACAAATGAAGGTCTCAAAGTTATTGCTTATAGCTCATGATTTAATAGTCAATTAGGTTTTGAAGATTCTCCAATAATGAGTTATGGCAACTTTAGACTTCAAACCAACAAATGAAGGTCTCAAAGTTATTGCTTATATTGTAGTACCTTTATCATTTTGGGCATAAATTAAATTATTTTTCATTTTGTCAAACTTTTGAGAAATTATTTATTATTTGTGCCAAAATTTTAATAAAATTAAAAGTTCAACAAGTGTTAGGTTTTGAATCACAAACCTTCCATGACAATGATTTAAAACTAAAGTAGTCTAAACACATTAGATTGTTCCATAAGATTGACAAGGCTATATTTATTATTTTATATAACTATTACATGCTGAAAATTTCAGAATTAAAAAATCAAGTGTCAAAGTTAAGTTTTAAAATTTAATTAATTGTTCAGCAAGTTGTTGTCGAAACGAGAAAGGTATTATGATAACTCATGACCTAATAGTCAATTAGGTTTTGAAGATTCTCAGAATAGTGAGTTATGGCAAGTTTATACTTCAAATCAACAACACTTGAAATAGGAAATGTTCCATGACGTTCCCAAAAAGTGGATTTGCCAATTCATAATATCAAGGGTGAACAATAGAATGTTCCTCAACATATGGGACTAAATGGACTTTGCATTGTTCCATAGTGTTTCTTTGAAGAGGAGAATGAATCGAAGCATTCAACCTTTTCTTGTGCACAAAAGCTATCAACCTTAACTTCGATTCCATTAGTGTCACTTTGTGGAGGTGCACATCAGCGTTCCATGCAACATCTAGTCCATGTTGCTAAAAAGTAGTTTGTGAATGAAAGTGTGTGGATGTGTGTATGCTCAAAAAGTTATTCTCACATAAATGTGATTTGAAACTCTTATGGTAACAATATCATGTGGACTTCATGTGGACTTTTTCTTTCCTTTTGAAAAAAGCAAACATGAAATTTTTTCATGCAAGACTTTAAGGTTGGATTTCATGTGATATTTTTATGGCAACAATATCACATGGATTTCATGGAAAACTTTAAGGTTGAATTTCATGTACAAGGTCTTAAATGGCATTTGTTGAGAATAAAATATATTACCATGATGAGATTACTAAAGGCAAGGATAACAAGGGGCGTGTCACATTGTGGCCTTGCCATTTACATTAAAAATATCTTAAGGCAAAAAAAGAATTATGTAAACTCAAGTAATTCACCATGCAAAAATATAATCTTAAAAAAATCCTCTAAAAGAAACAAAAAAAATTCAAGATATTATAATTTTATAACTAATTTCAAGTTTCAACTCAAGCCAAAATATCATCTTTCAAAAATCCTCATGTGAAAATAGACCTATTTCCCAAGGGCCAAAATCCCTTAAGCTACTATTTCTATATATAATATTGGTGGTTTTGTCCTTGGGTGGTCGTCCTTTAGGGGTCGAAGTGCAGTGACGACTTTAGGTGACAAAACCAATTTTGGTCCCCCTTTTGTTTTATGTGTACTGAAGTTATCCAGAAAGTCACCCTGTCTTTGAGCCTGCTTCTACTCCCTATCCCCTCTTTCAGTGGTATCCACAAAGAAGGGAAATTTTAATACATCTCAGTATGAAATGCTGAAACTCAGCATTTAATGCACAAGGTTTGAGATTTTTTTTTGTCCAGTAAGTTCGAGCAGATTATGAAGGTGAAAAAAGAAAAATTTGTCACTGCCCATCATCCTGGGTGCTCTTCTCACATGAAAGTCAGTATGTTGGGTAGACCAACATTGCCAGTCCTGCTGTTGCTCTCCATGGGTTCCTCCAAAGATCCGCACAAGGTTTCCCACTTTCTTCCACCTGAGAGTATTGCGACCGGCCTCGGACCACTTTCTTCACAAAATTTGGATACATCTCTGCCATCCGAAATGATCCAAATAAACAAAAATATAAAAATGAAAAAGAAACACTTTATTTTTATTATACAAAATAATAATAAAAACATAAAACACATTTTTTAAAAAAGAAAAAGATAAAATTTTCTAAAAAAAACTAAAACATGAACCAAGTTTAAAGAAACAAGGGACTTCATCGTGTCCGATGACGGCCACTGGGGCAAATGAATAAAAAATATAAAATATAAAAGTTTCTAAAAAAAACTAAAACATGAACCAAGTTTAAAGGAACATGGGACTTCACCGTGTCCGATGACGGCCACTAGGGCAGATGAATAAAAAATAAAAAAGATAAAAGTTTATAAATTAAAAAACTAAAACATGAACCAAGTTTAAAGAAACAGGGGATTTCACCGTGTTCGATGACGGCCACCGGGGCAGATGAATAAAAAATAAAAAAGATAAAAGTTTCTAAAAAAAAAACTAAAACATGAACCAAGTTTAAAGAAACATGGGACTTCACCATGTCCGAAGGTCACGGGTACCCACTAGTACTTTATAATGAATCTAAACACAATATCTTGCCTTAGTAGGCAAGGCCAACAAATTCATTTTGAGTGTGGGTCCATGTAAATGAATGTAGTATTAAATATAAAGATCAACTTTTTGTGGAATGGACATATTTATTCATTTGATTTCATCATCATTTATATTAAAAAAACTTTCTCAAGTTGGATTCATTGGCATTATATTGCCAAACACAACTTTAATTTGGTTTTCATCATTGTTGGAACATTTAATTTCATTATTTAACACCTCCAAAACATGGTGCTTATAACATAATTACAGTAACCTTCGAAATTAGGCATAAAAGAATCCATGACACTCACATCCATTTGACCCATCTTTCAAGTTGTTTATACATGTAAATTTTCTATTTAAGAAAGTCACATATATGTTTTCCTTTATATAAAACTCAATATCAATAGTAGCCAAATGATCAATTCAGGTTCCAAGATTGATTCCAAAACTTGTGATATTAAAAATACTTTGATCACAAACATGGGAACCACATGTATGCTAACTAGTTCAATCAAAATTGATTCACGAACGTTGCTTCATCATACAAAATGTCATGTGTCAATTGTTTAAGTTTGAAAACATGTGACCAATGGCCATGGGCTTTGAAGGAAAGATTGAAACATTAATGTTAATGTAAGTTTTTTTTTAAAGTTTTAAAAATAAAAACACACATTTATATTTCCCCAAAGGATATTTTATACCAATTAAATGGTTTCAAAATCAAACACAAAATGGATTTGAAAAAGGGCATGGAAATTGATGACTTTAGTTATAAGATCATTTCAAAAACCATCAAAACCAGTTTAGCTCTCATCAAAATTGTAGCAACCAACTAGTCCAAGATTTGCACTAGATTAGTAATATTCTTCTTTCATTGCATTGATTATGTTATGAAAAAATTGATTTGAATTTTGGGTGATTACACCTAGCATGGGTAAGCCTTTGGTTAGGTTCAATGACTTTTTTTTAATATAAACTACACTTGCACTAACATAGTGGTCAAACATGTATGGAAAATGTTCCCTTATTTATTTCAACCTATTTGCAATTATGAAGAAAAGTCAATAATTGTTTGAAAGATTTGATGTCAAACTTTGTTTAGTGAAGGATTGAAAAATTGTTGTCAAATGTTAATAAGTGAAGCATTGTCTTCAATATAATTATTTCATTTATGACTGTTAAGGAAAATCAATAATTAGTTAAAGGATTGCTTGAAGGATTTATTGTCAAAACTTACTTGATGAAAGATTGGTTAAAAGATTATTGTCAAATGTTATTGGGTGAAATCATTGTTTGCAATATAATTATTTCATTTATGATTGCAAAGAAAAGTCAAGAATTGATTATTGCCAAACTTGTTGTCAATCCTTGGTGTTTGTAAGAAATTGTTCAATGTTTCACAATGTAATTTTTTTGTTTATGAGACACATTCAAGAAATATTCATGTTTCATTGAGGTGCATGTTGTAGTAAGAAAAGGTGATTAATGCACAAACATTTCATATTAAAAAAAAATGGGCATGTAAAAGGAAGTATAGGCAAGTTCAAGCAACCATGTAAAAGATTGGTTATTTATTATGTTAGTTGAATCAACTGATGATGTAGATGATTGATTTGTTGTTTGTATTGAATTACCTTATATATGTAAAGGATTGATCTTTACAATGTTAGATCCCATTATATTCAATAAGGTTATTGGATAAGCTTGTTATTATGATGGTAGATTCTTTGACATCATCAATTGTGATGATGCCTTCTCCTTCTCCCTTTGCTATGTGAAAGAATGCAAATCAATGGCATATGGTTTAATAAACCTTTAGTAATTATTATTTTATGGGGACATCATAAATTGCTAAATAGTATGCAAATAACCATAATCCACCATCTAACAAATGTTATATCCATCACAAGTTATAATACTAAAGCTTTCAAAATGATCATGTCTAATCATAATGAGGAACTTGAAACTTGACCTTAATGCATCATATATTGAAATGGTCCCAACTTGTTTTTAAACCATCACCATCTATTTTGTTACCAATCGAATGATCAAACATTAGAATCACAATTATTAAAGTTCAAATTTTACTTCATTCTAATGCATTTTGCATATGTTTTTTAGAACTAGAAATATTTAGGATGACATAATCAATACTAGTGGAAAAAAACTATAGCTATAATTTTTTTAAGTCATGAATGGTCAAATTTTCATTTCTTGACATCTTGTGTGCATGAAATCAAAGCATTGGTAAGCTCCATTATGTTGTGCACTAATAAAGTTGTGTTAAATGTCATTTCATGAATGATAAACATCATCATCATTAAGTTATTTTGGTGTGCAATTCACAAATAGATTGGTGCACATGCAAAATATTTTCATTTAAAGCATTAAAATGAAAAGTTCCAACAACAAACATATTTAATGAAAATTATGATTAGATATGTTTACTTCAAGAATAACATGAATATGAACAAATTCAAACCCCTAATTTACTTATGAAATGCCTTAAGGTGGATTGAAATATTTGTAACATTTGTCCATGGGAACAAAGGTTTTTCAACTATTGTTTTCATGCATGCTACAAAGAAAGAAGCACAATTTTAATATACGGTATAATTCAATCACAAGATTCTTGTTCAATATTAAAGCCACAATAACATGATGTTTCTATAAAAAAAATTGAATATATTATCTTAACATCAATTTTACAACTACACAATTTGTTTCAAAAAGGGTTTTGTTTATCCCTTTTGGACTTGTGCATTTAAATTGTTAGAAAATGAACTTGTAGCACTTTGAAAATACATTGATAACAAAACATTCAATTCACATTCCAAATATCTAATTAATGCCTCAATATAATGTGTTAAGAAAAAGGATGGTCCTCCTAAGATGTGTGGTAGTTTGTTAATGATACATTTTGTAAGTATTAAATCTTATTGTCCATAACTAATTTAATTATGTGTATCACTACTAGGTCCTTGTCTTGCTCCATTAGAATGAATACCATGTAGACATACTAACTAAAACAACATTCAATATATACTAACTCCGGAGATTAGTTCAATAGAATCCATATACAACCATGATCATAACAAAAACAGAAAAAATAACATCTATTTCATTCCATAGAACCATGAAGCTTTACAATGCCTTTCCCATTTTCTTCCTCACATTGATGCTTCATATTATTTCTAGAAGATTAGCTAGAACATGCAAACAATAATCACAAAAACCTCCTTAGAGTCAATTCAAAATGTCTTTTATACTTCTTGCAATAGTCATAATTACCTAACTATTTTGCAAGTCAACTTACCATAGGTTGACTACACTGTGCTATCATATCAACATGTTGCCATATCAACTTGCCTACTCTATCATATTGATTTGTCTTTTTTATCATATCAATTTGTCTATATATATATCCCTATCATGTCAACTTGCTTGCACATCTACTAATTTATTTCCTCTTCCTAACATAGTTATGATGGATTGAATAAACTCACCACAAAAAAATTGAATTGTTTATCTTTGGTTATTAAACTTGCAAATCAACTAAACCATTCAAAACTATAAGTTAAGATTGACCTTCATGTTCACAATAACATTCACAATTTGCATATTTGAAAAGTTGCCATCATATCAACATGTTGCCATGTTACATGCAATTTATTAGATTTGATGACATATTTTTTGAAACATGAACATCATGAACGATTTGTCATGAAAATTCTTGAAAAAATCAAAACTTATTTCAAATTGAAAAATTGTGGAATTCAAAATATGTTGAAATTATTTTGGATAAGGTTGCCTCATTTTTTATTTATGATGTTCAATTCAATGTTTTTCATGTTTGATAATTTATATCAATTTTGTTTTAAACAACATTCCAAGATTATGTCATTATTTATATTTTAGGTTTACAAAGGGACTTATCATCCATAATAAAAATAAAATGTTTTTTTCAAGTTCACCTCAATTTTAAACATTAACACCTTTGATTTTAAGCATGTTGGTTTCCAATAAAAATGTGTTTTTGGGGGTTCAATCCTTTTTTGTTACTAATAATGTGCATTTAATAGCAAATTAAAATTAATTCAAGATTTTAAAAGTTTTCCAAAATGGATCATGAAAAATTTGAAAACATTATCATGATGGGATATTCTAATACACATACCCAAAATATATCAGACATTATTCCTAAATACAAAGTTGAAAACATTAGATTTTTATTAGAACTATTAACCATAACCTAAATGTGAAGATTATAAGTAGTTCAACATGACATAGTTATTTTATAAATTGGTATAAAAAAATAGAATGATGCATCTAGTTATAAGTGCAATTTAATTATGTCAAATTAAACCAATAATCATACCAATGTTAATACCCAAAAAAAAAAGTGTGAAGAGGGAAAATGGGTTGGGACAATTCATAACCTTTTTTACATACATTCCAAATCTAAATTTCTTATCACAAATGCAATAGACAATATGTTAACACAAATAAACCAATATAAGTTACCTTCAAGATTTTTTTTATTGCACAAGGTGCAATCCCCGCATGTTCACAATCCACACATAGAAGACACACATTACCAACCATGTAGTTGCTAACTATACAACTATTTTATTGCCACTATAAGTGCATGTTTGCTACTATGCTTATGTTTCCTCCATCTGCCTTGATCATTCATCTCTCTATTCAAGTATAGTTTTCCATTCGATCTTTTTTCATTTACTTTTCATTCTCAAACAATTTTTTATTACTACCTTACAAAAGTGGTACACACTTCCATAGAACATGGTGCCCCACCCCTACACACACAATTGTTGGTGGTTTCTAAAATGGTGGCAATAACCACCTCTAATCACTTACTCAACTAACATTTGAGAGCAAACACTAAAAAATAACAACAAATTAAATGTAGTTCAATCTTCAATGCAAAAGTACCTGTGCTCATGGGTGATGTTCAATAAGAAACAATGCTCCATAAAAAATTAATTTTCATAAAAAAATATTGTCTCCCAATTATGATGATTGTGATAAGTATGGCTAAAACATCTATAAAAAATCTAATGTAGTGTAATGATTAGATCTATTGACTTTAAGTGGGAAACTTGAGTTCAAATCTTTTTAATACCTCCATCTTCATTATGGATTACTTTCATCTAAGAAAAAAAGACAATTATAAACCACATAACAAGTTGCGTTATTTGGAGAAATGTTATTTCTTTAAACAAATGTGTTGAACTACCCCATGGGACCCTAGGCCTCAGGAAAATGGTTATCTTTTTAGGAAAATGTTTTTCCTAGCTTCTAGGAAACATCGTTGTGTTATTTGAGGAAATGTATCCATGTTCATTAGGATATGCTTATGTTCCTTGAGGAACATGGTTATATTCCCTAGGGAATTTTATTTTTTCAAGACCAATGTGTTGAATAACCCCACATGGTTGTGTTTTAAAAATAATATGCATGTCCTAGGGAACATAGTTGTGTTCCTTGAAGACATGCAACCATGCTCAAAAAAAGATGCTTATGTTCCCCAATGAAAATGATTGTGTTCTTCAAGGAATTGTTTTTCATCAAAACAAATGTGTTGAATTGCCCTTTAGGGTTGTGTTCATTGGGGAAATGCCTTTTCATGAAACAAATACATTGAATTGTCCTTTGGGGCTATGTACCTTGGGGAATGGTCTTTCCCTAGGTTTTAACTAGGGATAAAGGATTAGGGTATTTAAAAATGAGATGACACGTTCTTCTTTTATATAACTTAAAAAGATATTCAAGCCTTGCAACTTCCTTGGATGCTTTCCCTAAAAGTGTAGCCAAGGTCCCTAGAGAAAACATGATCCCAATTCCATTACTTGAACAATAAAATGAATCAACTAATCCAAACAATCGATACGACTAATACAACCAAATGCACGCCAAACAAGTGCCAATGCACAACTAGATTTACCTTTTAACAATTATTGTATGTTATTATCAACATATTTTAATTTGAAAATTTTAGATTCAACAACCATGTAATATGTCCATTGGTTTCTTTGGACAAACATTGTTTTTAAAAAAATTAAAAAATGGGAAATCTTAATTTTCTAATGTAAATTCAACTAATTTTACTTTTGGGTAGGAAGGGAAGGGATTTCCATATATATATATATAAGGAAATTGGAAATAAAAACTTTAAGTAGGTTAATTTGGGTTGTTGAAAATGGATTTATTATTATTTAAATATCAAGGGCTAAAGTTTTGGAAGTATGTGAATGAGTTTATGTGATGTTATTGTGCACAAATAAAAATACTTTGAACATAACCTTGATTTTCAATGTCCATGGGCTTCAACATTAATCTCTCACCTTCTAATTCATTTTATTCCATTTTAGTGGTGATAAACAAATTAACAAAATTTGTTCATTGTATTACATGCAACAAAATGACAATTGGCAAAAAATAGTCAATTACTTTTTTCCATAACATCACCTCTCAAGATTGTTGAAAATTATTTAGATCATGGACCCCAATTTGCACCCAAATTTTTCAAAAAAACGCTTTTGAAGTTATTCAATTTGTTTTTCAATTTTTAATCTAAATATATGGAATGAAAATAATAGATAAATTGAGACTTGGATTAATATTTGTGGTATGGACTAATTATCATCTTGACAATTGGTCAAACCTTTTGTGTGTAAAAGAGTTTGTTAAGAAAACAATAATGCGTAGGTTAATTCAATAAACATTTTGATTTGTAAATCATGTTTTGCACCTCCCTTTGATATGCAAGGTCTAACTAAAATAATGAAATCCCTCAACTACATATCCAATAGCATGATTTGTAAACATTCAACTTGAATTTTATTTTTGAGAAACACAAGAACAAAATGTTAATGAACAAAATTGAAACAACCAAACATCAACTTGAAAATCAAGTTTGGTTTTATTGAAAACATATGAAAACAAAAAAGTCCCTCAAAAAAGTTAGACTATCAACTTCTTGGTCTATTAACCATCATTCAACATTTCGACACAAGTTTTCAATTTGAATGAAAATGCATTTTATGGTTCATGTTTCCTTTTCGAAGCCTTATTTTAAATGAATTATTCCAAAGGAAATGCAAAAACCATTTGCAATAATTGAAATGAACGGAGAATAAGAGTATGAAATCAAAACAACTCTTGATTCTAAGCACAATACTATGACAACATTCTAGCAAAACTATAATAACATCCACAAACATACATGGGTGCCAATTCTACACCTAATTCCTACGAACTTAAAAATGTTCACAAATTCATGTATTATCCAAAACAGTTCAAGGCTATTCCTCATGCAACATGTCATTTGAAGGAAATGTGATGTCATAAATTAATCCATTGACCCATCATGACCATAAAACATACATAGAAACCTTAAGATTACTTATAAGAATTGTATGGTATTCCATATGATAAGTTATCTAGCTTAGTTCACATTCATAAATAAGTTCATTTGTCATTGTTGTCCTTTCATTGATAGTGCATGCAATTTATCCACCAATTGCAAGGCCTAGCCATCAAAACAAGTGCAAACATATGTAATGTAACCCATCATCCTCAGCTTGATGAACACATATATGAAGTATAACATTGTAATCTAACTTTCTTCACTTTGATTCTTTGTTCTAATTCCTCTTTATGTTATGAAAGAAAACCATTTTGGTACATGGTTACATACTTTGTTTCAATGTTCACATTCATGTCTTTGCGCATCATTGGGATTATGCTTAGGGTGGTTATGTTGTAATTGTCACAACCCTCATGCCCATGATAGTAGTCATGATGCTCATGATACTTGAGCTACGTGGCTCATAGTCAATTGTAGGGAGCTTTTTGCTAATGTGGCAACACACCATTGGATAAGACCTCCCAAAACTTGTCAAGAACTTGACAGTAAGAGAGGTTTAACTTTCACAATCGTCTGTGTTTGTCATTGTCTAATGCAACATGTGCACATCAAAGGGTTTGCCAACTTCATAGTGTGTCTCCAACCACAGCTCCACCTGTGCTTGGTATGTTTTTCCAACCCCACCCATAAGACTAAAACTGGGACTGCAAATAATCGGGAGACTACTAATAGCACCCCACCTGGAGCAATGAAATTATCTAGCAAATCAACAGGTGTTAAGCTCTGCTATGCATTCTGTGGAAAAATACTAGGCCAAAACCATTTTGATGAGCCAAACCTGCATGTTTTGACTTCTCTTCATCCAATTTTCTCTTGCTGGGCCACTTACTGAGCACAGGTGGAACTACTCTAAGATGTAACTATGAGACACAGGATTTTGGTCTTGTGACTCTTTATGATACTTTCTGGACCAACGTCCATTAAGTGCAGGGTAACACAAGAGGACCAAAGCACTTATTTTGGGAACTTCCAGCTCCATGGACATTATCCAACAATCTGGCAGAACATTATTTTTCTGTGATACCTGGCAGGCATCCACCATATATAATGATACCCTGCCAGGTATAACGGAAAAGGAATGCAAAATTCCTGCTGCAGCAGGCTTCTTGCTTTTCAAAATGCCCTGCCCTTTGCCAAGGAGAAACTCTTCTGGATAAGGTGCCCTCCATATGCACTTGAAGATTTCTGCAGGTGGTTTATATTGCACCGATAACTCAGATGGAAAAGGTGTGATTTGTGCTCATAATCTTCTTGGATGCCACTTCATGGATACATCACTGCACATGAAGGGGAACTTGGATATATATTGCATATCAAATAAAGCAGGGTATCTTGTGATTTGCACATACTTGTCAGTTCCCACTAGAGCAGCTGATACATTGTGCAAGAATCTGCCACAAAGAGTCCTAAAATCCCCATCCACCTACAGTAAATGAAACAAAAATTCAGTCCAATATGATCATCTTTAAAATTAAACTATAAATTATCACCCTAAACCCTGCTTTTCTTTCTACCCAAATCCATAGGATTAAACTAAAACCATCAACCATTAGTTTTGCAACTCTGCATGTTGTAACTTACTCATATCTTGTGAAGGAAAGGATCTGCAGCCCTTTTATTCGCTGCATTGAGTCCTCCAGCCATTGTCCCTCCAGGCCCAACCCAGTCACATACCAAAGATCCATTGTTTGGTTCCTGGTCTGATCAGGGAGGTTGAATGTCAAGTTGCCTACTCTGAACATGACTGAACCCTCACTGTCAAAGAACCACAAGCAAAAACCCAGACCAAAATTTCCAACAATACATAGGCAAGTGCAAGATAATGAAACATAAAATGACTACAGGACAAAGTGATGAACAAGGGCTGCCTAAACGTGATTTGCAGCATATCATTCTTCCTACATCTGGCTGTTGCTTTGAGATCTGGCCTCAAATCTCTCTGAAGCTTCTGATATCTCCAAACAAGAATATAATCCAATTTAGACATAATGCTTCACACATGATCCACCCCCCAAGCTATTGTGAACTTACAAGATTGCCGTACAGATGAGATGTGTTTAGAAATAATCATTCTATAGGCAGGATGCTGATCAACAACACCAACGTTTGAAGTCCTGCTCAGTTGAGAAAGCAACATTGACAAAGCAGATTACTCTTGTCCATGTCTCCTGGAAACTCTAGGAACCCATACAAGATCTTTAAGATGGGTTTCATTTTATTTTCTAAAATCTGGGGCATGTTCTCAACTGAAAGAGTAGAGATATGGGTGTTTTTAGGACTTGTGCTATACCATGGCATCCACACCCTAGTATCTCAAACAAAATGTTTCCATAACTATGTCTGCCAAAGATGGTTGATTCACCAATCGAATATCAGAGTTGGGTCAAGTGCTATGATGCTTTAATTTATTAGCTTTAAATTTTGATCACAGCCTTGTGCTAGTCACAAGAGGTTTAACATCTTAGGACAGTCTCTCACAGCACAACACCCTTCTCTGCTCAATGAAAAATGCACATTGGGTACTGCACAGTCAACAACTGCATTACAGTTGTCTTTCTGTGCTTTGTAGACTGGGCATCATCTCTTGGCGAAATTGTTGTTGTTGTTGTTGTTGACTTTGAGATGCTAATACCAGTTCCTCAGTAGCTTCAACTTGGTCGGCCCTTCGTTGGGCTTCAATAACAACAACCTTCTCATCTAACACCCCCACCCAAAGTTAAATTTCAAAGTTTATAATCATTCCACACCGTATATGGCAATAGGATCATCTCATATGCAACATAAAATGGTACATATGCATATGCAGTAGTTTCAACTGTCTCATAAATAATGACTAAGAGAATGTGGGTTTCTGAACATGCCCTTTTAAGTTCATGCCTTCCATTATTTACTCAACTTTCTCCTGAAACTGGAGTTGCTGTTAAAAAGCAATTCACAGGCTCTTCAAAGACTGTCAATGTTGAATCTCTTGTGGAATTTTGCACTCTTTTATGAAAACCAAACTTTCTCTATGATGCTACCACATCAACACTCCAATCAGCTCAACAGTTCCATAGCACCTTTGCTACAAGATTCTCTAAGAGATTCTGGTAAGACTCAGTGGAAAGGATTTAGTCTGATTTAGCCAGAGATTCTCCTTTCAGGAATTAGGGTTATTAGGGTTCAGGGTTTCTGCAGTTTCATGCTGTTTTCTACTACTTCAACCAACCATGTTTCTCTATTTCCCCACCAATTTGATCACGGCAAGAGACAGATAGGCCACGGCAATCGCCTCGTGCTCTACCCAACGACTTTGCAAAGTAAACAATTTTCCTTCCATTTTCCAAACATAAAAAATGCAATCCGCATCAAGAAATTCACCAACCAAAAAACCCTCTCTTATGAGAAAAAAAGAAAACGGCTCAAAAAAATTTGCTTAAAAGATCATCACACACTTACAAGAGAGAGAGTGAGCAGCAGCAGCAGTAGGTCATGGAATGAAAACGTACAAAAACCGGTGGAAATCATGAACAGCTCCATGGAAGCACCCACAGCAGCTCCCACCAACACCAGCTTCAAGTACCATCTTCCGCTCATCTCATCTCCTCTCTCTTTCTCTTTCTCTTTTTCTCTTTTTATCTTCTTCTTCAACAACAACGGCAAGAAAATAACATCTCTGCTGCTTCGTTTTGGTGCTGCTATAGATTGCTTACCCGCTGTCTGTCATGCAAGCGAAAATCCGATCTAGGGTTATGGAAGGGGAGGCAAAGAAAATCTGGGTTTAGGGTTTTCTGATTTAGGGTTTGTCGTTGATGATGCACAGGGGTGGAACCTGGGACGTGGGTTCTTGTATGCAACGAGGATTTGGGACGGGAGTTCTTTGTTGGATTTTGGTCTTTGCTTTCTCTGGAGGACAGACAGATCTTGAATACGATTTTGAGATCCACAATTCTGTACACAGTGCTCTTGCAACACCAATTTACAGGAGGTGGAAGGTGGAACAGATACACACAGAGATATGCAAGCAGCACAGAAGAAGAAGAAGGTGGGGGTGGGTAACGTTATATCGGTCTACTGGCCTGAGGACAAGACATGGTACCATGGGGAGGTGATCTCCCTCGGTGATGATGATGCTTCTTCTGATGAGATATGTGAAGTACTGTATGAGGATGGAGAGCGAGAGGTTATCAATCTTAAGGAAGAGAAGTACAAGATCAGCAACAAGGGACGCAGTAGCAGGAATGTATGTCTACTAGCTGATGGGGATGTCCATGCACAGCTTGCAAGCATCAGGGAAATTTTGTATGACATTGGTACGTGCTGCATGCATGATCACTGTCCCTTATCTCTCTTATTGAAATTAGTGTTGCATGTTGCTCTATGACGTCCCCCCTCAAATCCCCTTATGGAAGAAGCGGTGTGTTTTGTTCACATTTTGCATGTTAGGAGGTTGAGTGCCACCAATGCACGTGTGAGAAACATGTGCAACAAAAAGATTTACAGTTTGCACTTTGTTGGTCTGGATGCATATATAGCGGACAGGCTGCCTTCCAAAGGAGTGTCTTCGAGCAGGCAAGCATGGTGGCAGGCATGGTATGAGGGCATAGACTCTGCTGTGGAAGCCAGCAGTATCCCCCTTTTGGTCTCCTTTGTTGAGAAACTTGCCCGAATCCTCAGGCCTAGTATCAAAACCAACTGGTGGAAAATTCAGGTCTGCTGCTACTGCTCTACCTGTTGCTCCAAGTCCTCAGACTGTATGTATACATGTGTTATTCAAATTTTGTTAGATCCTTTCTTGTTTTGAGTAGACAGAATGTGCTCTTTTGCTTGTCGTCTTTTCTGCCATCTTCCACTTCAGAAAGCCTTGTCTGATGTGTGGATGCATGCAGGGAGAGGAGGAGTGGCTGAAGCATTTGGGTTCTGTAAAAATGAGTGCTGAGTTGTATGTGTGTGTCAATGACCTGCTGACAAAAGGAGTCAATTGGACAAAAGCTCGGCAATTTTTTCCAAATTGCAATGGACAAAATGGTGATTTTGACTCTCAAGTCTAGTATATGCAATGACTTGTTTCCCTCTTTTTTTTTGCTTGCACAATCTTGGGGTGGTGAATCAGATGTAGCCACAAGAATTCTGCATGAATTGCAGTACTATCCAGTTGTGTCACCTGCCTACTGTAGACTGTGGTCCATGTGATTGCTGATAACAATATGCAATGAGCTTGATTGGAAGGAATTCTAAGCTTGCTATTTACTGGTCTCCATTTCTATAAGCACATCTGTTCCAAGATACCACCCCCTTTTTCTTTTACCCCCTCCATCCTTCTCCATGTGACTCTGTGTGGTTGTTTGCTGCTGGAATCCTGATGTGTGGTTGATCTCAAGCCTTTGTAGTGCAGAAGCTAAGCAGAGTCTGTCAGATGAAAGGGCACAGTCAAAAAGGGGAGCCAGATCTTCTGCGAAAACAAAGGGTCAGTTATATGATAAGGTGACTCAAGGTCGGATAGAGGTGCAGAAGGGGAAGGTTGAAATGGAGAATGAGCCAGCAGAGGACAAAGTAAAAGCTGACTGCTTTGGCCCTTCCATGTTTGAGGATCCTAAGAAAAGGCCCATTCAGCACAGATGGAGGAGGGTGGGTACCAAGGCAGGGAAGGATTCACAGATGGAAGAGGACAAGGATAGCGAAGATGCTGCTCAGTATAAGAGATTGAGAAATAAAATTGAGCTAGAAAAACAGTATGCAGACAAGGAAAATTCAGACAAGTCAGAACCAAGTGGTCCAGGTGCCAGTTTTGATGATAAACCCAACAATCCTAGTGTGGGAATTCGTCATGAAGGGCAATCTATAACACTGAATTACCGGACCAGGTCTAAAAGGAAGGCAGGGGAGGTCAAGCTCAGTGAGGGGCAGAAATCTGCTAGAACAAGGGAGGGATTGTTGAGTCACCTTTGTCAAGGCCTGCTTAGAGTTGGAGCTTCTAGAAGCAGAGTATTCCCAATGATTTTGTATAAAGTCTCGTGAAGTGGGGAGTTTCCTGTAAGCTGTTAGGTCTATCTTTTTCTCTGCACTCAGTTTCTCTATGTTTTGTCTTCCATGTCCTCTTCTGTGTCTGTTTTTCTTTCCCCTCAAGTTCATTCTTTTTGTGTTTTTGCTTGTGTTGTTGTTTGTTGCTAGCCAGTATCATGACTACCAAGTCTTCCTATTGCTTCCGGACTTGTGACAGAAACTCAGTACACAGGTGCATGTTTACACTGGCCTATATCCACTATAGGGAGCTAATGAAGTCAGTGCAGAAGTTGTGATAGACAACTCATTATCATACATGTTACTGTTGATGGTCCCTGAACAAGTGAGAGACTGTTACTGTTGTTCATATGCAAGGGATTTTAGTTTTTTATTTTTTCATTTTTTTTCTGATTCTTGTTTTCTCCTTGTTGTTCTGTCCTTTCTTCCCATTTTGTTTGTAAGTTCTTTTTGGGAAGTCTTTCTTTGACTTAAAGAAGTGCAGATGTCAGTGAAGATGGAGAGGACAGCTGTTTCGCTGAGAGTTGAAGAAGAAAACCATGGTGATGGAAGACAAGAGCAAAAACAGGGAAGAATGGAAGGAGGTCCCAATTTCCTGCTCCATCCAACAACGATGTTTGTTTGATGTGCAAAGTACGGGTACTTGCTTGTTCAAAATGGAACACGGGAGAGGCAAACGTCCCCCTCAATCTGTACAGTTCTGTTCACTGCTTTTTCCAGTAGTAGGAGTCTTGGAGCTATGAAGTGCTGATGAGAAGATGATAAGAAGGGCTGGGTGTCCTCCTACCCATCTTGATCTCAGCTCCTGGTTACCTTCTCCTTCAAGGTGTTTATCATGTGGCTTTCACACAAACTTTGAAAAGGGACAAGCATATGATGGTTGGGTTCTTTGCAGTTTGTGGGTGCAGCAGAAACAATGCTATTGTGTGATGGGCTGAAGTGTGATGAAGCCTTCCATTCTTTCTGCCTTGCCATTCCTCTTCAAACAATACCTGATGGAGGCTGGTTGTGCCCAATTTGTATCCACCAAAGGGTCAACGGCAGTTGGCACTAGCAAGGTCAGCAAGAAAAAGGAATCTCTGGTATCTCAAAATTAAGTTCTCTTTCTCACCTACCTGATACTTGGGTGTGATGCCTGTTATGTAGAGTTTTCCCTAGCCAAATCATTCACAATATTATGGGGATGTCTTGCTACTTCATTTGAGATTTTGTTGGGATGCTTGAGATGTTGTATGGCTTTTAACATTCAGGAAAGTGACATATGAGACAGATGGGCCAAGACAGCAAGTTTGAATTTGGTTTGCTTTCTGCTAAGACTTGGCACAGTAGTCATTGATGCTGCTTCCTGCTGCTGCTTCCACTTTCATATTTGTGCTCATCAAGTCTCTTCAACACTGAGAGTCATGACATTGGCACTGCAGTAGCAGTCCAGACAACAGAATCTGTAATGCAGGGGGGAGAGGTAATTAGCAGCAGAAGCAAACCTTGGGCAAGTGGATTCAGGCTTCAGCAAATGCTTGGGGAGGATTATGATTATGTCATTTGTAAACATGATGAGCAAGGGAGGCAGAGAAACATGCTGAACAGCCGTTCCAGGACTAGAAGAAGATTTCACACTTTTTTTTCTAACAGGCATTGTTGTCTCTGAGAATACAGACTGTGGATGAGCTCTCCTAGCAGAAAACATGTGCCGCAACATGTATGTGAGAAACCAGCAAGGTCCAGAATTGTAACAGAAACTGAGGACTCAGAACTTCTCCAAACTTACCAATCAAGAAATCTGAATTGAATTCAGTGATCACCAATAAATAAAGTTGTAGAGGTTGCAGATCTGCCTATTTTATGGACTGAATGATGAACACTAATACCCACTTTACATTAGGAGTCAAGGTGAAAGTTGAACTCAAATCAAGCATTCCTATTGATGCAATCACTGAGATCAGCTCCAAGTGCCTTACGCCAGGAGTCACAAGGCAAGGGTGAAGAAGAAAACAATCTGTTTAATCCACCAATTTATGGCCTTGACTGACTAGACCCAAAGGCAGGGAAAGGATACCTATCAACGTGGGAGGTCAATATTGTTCAATGTAATGAAATATTGTTGCTTTGATGAAATCCACACTATAGGATTAAAATCAAACCCTATATATTTTCTCTCTTCTTCATTTTTCTTTCCTCTCTTGTTGAGCTTTTGTGCTTGTTTCATTTTCTTCTCCTCTTTTGTTGAGCTTTTGTGCTTGTTTCATTTTCTTCTCCTCTTTTGTTGAGCTTTTGTGCTTGTTTCATTTTCTTCTCCTCTTTTGTTGAGCTTTTGTGCTTGTTT
>Ga0116231_10003998_pt1 | contig 30148 bp, 12 predicted proteins | sample S1TSphgellanicum_2_FD_89695 | JGI IMG/M metagenome (GOLD analysis project Ga0116231, IMG submission 89695) | Host-associated microbial communities from peat moss isolated from Minnesota, USA - S1T2_Fd - Sphagnum magellanicum MG | ecosystem: Host-associated > Plants > Peat moss > Unclassified... | reverse complement strand
TTATAATAAAAGAAACTTGTTGTTTGTGTTGGGGTTTGGGGGGGGGGGGGGGGGATTCACACAATATCTCCCCACAACTCCTGACTACTATATTTGTGGACTAGGTAACAAACTAACCAAGAGGATGCTGGTTACCCAAAATAGCTCAAGGAAGGGGGTGAGCACTTCAAGGCAAGTTCCGTTAACCAGGGACCTTGAACCAATTATCGGACATAACTAACATCTTTTACATCCATAAATTGGATGTGAATAATTTTTTCATCCATACACTGAATGGATATTAATCACTTTTCATCCACACATCGAATGAATGAGATGCATGTAGTTTTTTTTGTTTCTGATATAACCGAGGCTTGGATGTCCAATCAGGGAAAGACATGTCAGCAATTTGGCCCCTAAAGCTGGGTATGTTTTCTAATGAACATGATGTTAACTACAAGTGCTGGCAAGTTATTGAATTTGTTCATACCCGTTGGTTAGGTTATCAATATCAATATCAATAAAATTTTGCATGTTGATTATGTGATCAATATTTTTGTGTAATAAGTAATAATTTTGGTTTTGAGGGTGTTTTTCTCTTCATTTTATGAAAAATAAAATAGAATGCTAAAACCTAGGTTGCCAATTGTAGCAAGAATCTTGAAAATAATTTGAAATCCATCGAAATTTGTTGCCATTTAATGCTAAATGTTTTTGGGGATCCATGGAGGCCGGTGATGCTACTTTAGAAATTTAAAAATTAAAAAAAAAACTTCTATTGTGAAACTACTGAAATACATAATTGCATTTTTCATCTATAAATGATCAATATCTTTATTTTCGCATGAAAGAAGTTAATATGTTATTTTTTTAATATTTTATTTCTTCCAACATGTTCCTTATAGAAACCTCACAATGAATTTTCTTTCTAATTTTCTAACTTTTCACATCTCTTTAATATTTTTCATTTGTCTTTAAAGCTTGCACATCTCTCTCTACTACTACATTCATGCACCTATTTCTATGTGCTTGGATGCCTTTCTTTGAACTTTAAGCAAATTTTGGTTACTGCCATTCTTTAGACTTTTGATAATTTTTGTGGATGCCTTTCCACACTCACCTACCTTTCTAAAGTTTCAATTTTTTGTTTGTGTATTTTGTTATGGTTGTTGTTGCATTGCAATGTCCAAGATGGAAGCTTGGTGTCACAGGTTGTTAGCTCAATTGCACATGGAACTTAATGACAACAATGAAGATGATTGGGTTGTTCAGAACCTCCTACTCCAAATTAGGCTCAATTAACTTGAAGCATGTCTCTAACACAAAGGAAGTAAATTGAAACAACAAAGGGAGTTCAAAAAATGATTAAATGTTTGATGAAGCACACATCATGTGTGATAATTTTTTTCCAAAACCTTGTATGGTAATAGGCTTCTCCAACGTCATTATCAAATGTAACAACCTTTGTTTTTTTAGTTGCTTGAAATTGTTTGCATACATGATGGGTACTTCGTGCAATGCAAGGATGCATTAAAAAAGATGGGCCTATCTACTTTTGAAAAATGCACAATTGTCATTCACATACTTACATATGGAATCATAATTGATGCAACATATAGGTATTGTCATCTAAGGGAGAACACAACAATGGAAAGTCTATAAACAATTGTGCAAGTCATTAGGAGTTGTTCGAGCATGTGTAATTGAAATAACCAACATAAAAAAAATGAAACAACAATTGCAAATTAATGCAACACAGGGTGGGCAAGGGATGTTTGCAATCCAAAGAGGCAAACTACCTAGTTGTTTGGCAAGGCCAATTTGTTCACAAGGATAAACATTGTTTTGTAATCTTATAAGTTGTAAATCAAAGCTTGTGGACATGCCATTGTCATTTTGGTCTTCTTGGTGGCAACAACAATAGAAATGTTATAAATATGTTGCTTTTGATTTTTAACATGTTGCAAATTGTATGAAATGATTTGAATTTCTAGGTGAATGGCCATTGTTACTTGGGTTCGTACTTGTTGGTTGATCTCATCTACACAATGTGGTTGGTATTTGTGCAAACTATCCATGAATCATAGGGGGAGAAATGGAAGTGGTTTACATAAAATCAAGAGACAATTCATAAAGACATTGAATGATGTTTTGGTTTGTTTTATAATTTCAATTTAACATAATTTAAAATCCTTGTAAACATTGAGATATGAACATTGTGAAAGACATCCTTCATGCTTATGATCATTCACAACATGGTCATGGAAGATGAGGGTAGCTTGTTCCTAGAACTTTGTTTTGACAAATAAAATTTTCATATGTGATGAGGTTTCAATTTTGCTAAGTATAAAGATGGAATAAAAAAGACAAAAAGTTTGAATAGACATTTTGCATTGAAGAATGATTTGATATAATACCTCTAGGCTCCCAATGAAACAACAAATGATGTTTTATTTGGAATACAATTGTTTTTGTTAATATAGGAATTAAATTTTTGTGTGTAATGTGTCTTGGGTTTGGGTAATGGCTTTCAAAATTGTATGAATTTGTGTGTGTAATGTGAATTTTGTGTCATGCAAGTCTTAGATGTTCTATAGTTGCACATAATGTCCACTTTTTTAATTGTGCACCTTTGTTTACAATGTTAAATTTTTTGTTTGTGCACCTCTTTATATAATGTCAATTTTTTTGCTTGCACACCTTTCTTTAAGATGCTAGATTTTTTTTTTTGAGTATTTTTCTCCATAGTGTTGATTTTTTTGCTTGTGTGCCTTTTTCTATGTTCAAATGGAGTTCTTTAAACATTTTCACACCTTTTTCTAAGATTGTGCACCTTTATTTGTTATGTCCTTCTAATTTGTTTGTAATTATTTATCCAAAAATATTTCATGCTCTATGAATTTTTACATAAACCAAAAAAATTGAAACAAAGAAAGATTGTTGAATTTAGTTGACAATCTAAAATTTTGTTATGATATATTAACCTGATTCATAGGTTATCGAGACATTTTGATGTTGGCCCTAGGAGGATGTATATTAGATGGATGCTAATGTGGGTTAGTTACACTTGCAAAACACAAATTATTATAGCAAATTATTGACACAAGGACATTTTTTAAAAACGATAGAGATGTTATTAAACATCAAATTAAGGTGAATGTTAAAAGGCTCTTCTTTTATTTTTGTGATGTCAACAACTTGTGTTAGTAATGATAGTTCAAAATTCTTAATCTATAATATTAATTTTTTAAATTTCAATTTTGTGATGTAGATGACGATCATCCAAAGACAATTTAGCCAAATATGTTTATTAAAGATATAAAAGTTAGAATATTCAATCACCTTTCTACATTGTTGGCTACCTATTGGAACCTAATACAAAAATTGGCATTTTTATAATTTAAAAATTAGAATTTTTTTGGTAACTAAAAAAGAAACAAAATATTTTTTAAATTTGAAAACACATTCACAACAAGAAAAAACTTATTGCAAGATCAAAAGACGGTAAATATTTATTTTCTTTAGTCTATTTAAGTACCATGATGATGATTCATTGGAGTTGGTTTAAGTAGGATGATTTTAGGGTCCCATAATATTTTGTCTTACCAAATTCCAACTTAAAATTAGTTTAGCCCATTTGAAAGTAAAGAATCATGGAAAAATGTTTTTCATATTTGTGTTATTTAAATTTTTTTTTTTTTCAATGTCATATTCATGAACATATTTTCAATACCTTTTCCACCAATTTACATCCCATTTTTTTCAATTGAATCTCAATCCAATTGTTGAATTGAATTGAATTAAATTCAGATTTTAATCAATGTATTTGAATTCATGTACTTGAATTCAATTCATTTCAATTTATATTGAATTAATTTGAGTTTCAATTAAATTCAAAGTGCATGCAATTTCATTCAATATTTTCATTTGAATGAAACTTAATTTTATAAAATCAATTCATTTTTTTCATCAATCAAATAGTTGCTTATCATTGGTATAAATTTTTTATTTAAAAAAAATGTTCATTTTTTGGATATGTTTATTTGTATAATGCTTACATATTTACCTCCCCCTTTATCTATCCCTCTCAACTTTGGAATCCTTGATACTTTCATCCTTCAATTTTATTTGTGCTTTTTAAAAAGGCTTTAGGCATAGAAGGAATTGGACCCTTCAATTTGCATGTAAAAAACAAAAGCTTAAATAAAAATGAAAAAACACCTATCATAGGAAAGGATTGTCATGGACTTCTTTGGAACGAGGAAGGGAAAAAAAATGAAACAAAGGATAAATAGAAGAAAGGAAAAAAGGTGTAAAAAATGGAAAAGATGAAACATTAGAAAAAGTGAAGTGGAAAAAGAAGGAAGGGTAATCAAGGAAATTTGAAAATTATTGAATGAATGAAAATGTGACAATATGGATGAAACATTGATCATGGATGATATTGAAAATTAAGATACACTTGTTTATTTTGATGGTTCAAATGTGATCATATGAATGAAACTATTTCGTCAGATGGAATTTTCAACACAAAATAATTGTATTAATGTGCATGAATGAAATATTGACAACAAATAAAATTTGTCATACATGCAAATGGCCACATGATAAAATTCCTTGACAATGGATGAAACTATAAAACACAGATGTAATTGATCACATATACGTGTTTTGTAGGGGGGATGAATCAAATAGATGAAGTTTGAAAAGAAGGATGAAATTCATTATGAATCACAAGGGTAAAACTAACATAAATGGATGAAAGTGATGAACCATACCACATTTATGAATTTATGTTCTAAAATCTATCACATGGTTGAAAGTGACTTTTGTGAATCACAATCCTAGTGGATCACAAAAGGTACAACATAGGTGAAATTCTATCAAATGGTGAAAATTTACAACATGCATACATTAATGGAAAGAATGACATTCATGCATGTTCTTTCTAGTTTGTGACATGCCTCATACTTATGTCCTTCCCCTTACAAACCCCCGTCATCCTCTACTCGGATGACCAATATGCCAATGTCCCTCCTTTTATAAATGCTTATTTTATTACAAGCAAACCTACCTTCAACCTCTTCCTATTATGCTTTGCACACATTATGTTGTAAGTGGTATAATGACCCAAAGACAAAATTATGTAAAAATTTGAAAAAAATAAATAAATTATTGTCATAGACCTATCTATAATCAAAGAAATTATCTTAATTTACCCAAATGGAATGATGGCCGATATTATTTTTCTTTTGATGAAATGAGCCCAATCAAATGATACTTGGTGGATATTAACCCAGCTCTCCTTCACCCTCTTCATTGATGTCAAGCAAAGTATTGGCTTTGCTAGTAATCATATAGTATCAAATTTGCAAGAAGGGATGATTACATGAATGGGTTTCATATGAACCAAACCCAAAGCTACAAAGGATGGCACAACCTCAACCATGCTTACCAAGATTTCATAATAATAATAATAATAATAATAATAATAACAAACATAATAGTGATATGTAGCAAAATCAATCAAATCACACTAGAAAAATAATAAAAAATTCCCCCAAAAAATTTGTCTAAAGAAAAATGTGATGCTTTCACACTTGTACACTTCCTTCAACTCAATTTGGGTCAGGGTGCTCTAGCATCAAACAATTCACTTTGGCTTTGTTTTGTTTTGTTGGCATTATGTTGGTCAACTTCAATCCCATTTAACAAAACACAAGTAATTTTTTATTATTTAAAAATAATAATTCAATGGTATGGAGGGACGTGGTTCTGAAATCTAAAGTCAACTTGCTGATCCTGTTCTCAAGAGATGAATAATTCAGGAAAGTGTAGGATTATAGTTTACTGTTGGGATTTGAGACTAGAATTCATGCAAAGCTCTAGTCTAGGCTAGAGAGCATGGGCTTTTCAAGCATTTTTCAATTGTTTTTGGGCAGAGGCAGAGGCAGAGGCAGGGGAGGTGGGAGCCCAGGATAAACAAGCAAAAATTATAACAATATCCTTTTTTTGACAGAAGATATAGGGAGAGATCAAGGCCCATGGTGATGGTGGTGGTTGTTGTTGTTTAAGTGCATTGTGTGAAGTCGTGTCCACTTTGTTATGTAAGTTAGTGAAAATTGAACCGTATCCTTATTTGACAAAAAGATATAACACGAGAGAGAGAGAGAGAGAGATCAAGGGTGGTGGTTGTTGTTGTTGTTGTTGGGTTGTGCAAAGTTTTGTCAACTTGTGTTCCTTGTAAATTTTGTTGTTTCATTTTGTTTTGTTTTGTTTTGTTTTTCCATCTCACTGTTGTTGTCACAAGCTACCTAGAGTCAGTGTCATCTGTTAGGAATAATGCAAAGCAGTGCGAATGTTTTAGCTCATTATATATGATTCAAAACATGTGTTGCCTCTGCAAGGAATGACAGGTAATTGAGAGAGAGAGAGAGAGACAGAGAGAGAGGGGTGTATATTGCAAGTGAATGAGTGAGTGAGTGAATGAAGTGAGTGAAGGTGAGGTGATATGAATTCAATTCCGTCTCAAACAGATTGGGACCACCACCACCCACAAACAAGTTATGTAATTTTCCTCTTTGTGCAGTTGTTTAAGCTATTATTTCCTTCACAAGTTTGCTAGTCATGAATTCTCATGTCATACTTTTAACTTACACCAATTGTTGGATGAGTGGGATGACTAGGCCATAACAATGCTCATACTACCAGACTCATGACTCTTGACTTGTCTGATTGACCATGATCCCCCAAACTTATTGCAATGCACACAAAAACCCCCCAATTTGCACTCTCTTCCTCAGTTTTTCATTGCAGGACAGATTTGCCAGATAGATAGCTTGCCTGACACCCACAACCAAGCAAGTGTAGAAATTTCAAGTCCCAAATTTGGGGTTTAGGGGTTGGGGAGGACTTTTTTCCACCAGTTTGCAAACAATAGAGTTATGGGTACCTCAAGTATGCCCCAGTTTTTGCCAAGCTTGGTGATGGAATGAGAAGTCAGGATGAAAACTGTACATAGGAACCCCAATAATAAACAGGGGATCCAACAAACAAATTTTCTCTCACCTCATTTGGTCCTCAGGGTGGAATTTCATCCCTTGTTTGGGATCTGCCTCACTTCAGCCTTTACTGCTGCTCATATTCTTCATTAAACCAAGAGCCTTGTCAGAATAAGATCCTGTGAATCTTATGTACTGATACCCAGTTTTTATGAAACAGGACCCAATTTCACTCACTCAAGTTGGGGACGAGACAGGGTTTAGAGTTTCAAACTACAGGCCAAGGACAGGATTTGACTTTTTAAGGGATAGCTCTTTTGGTTCATTTTGCAACAAAGTATTGTGAAAAACAAGTCAGGAATTTTCCTTCATGGTGACTGACAGACAGAGGCTGAAGAGATGCTACGGAGTCTGGATGTAAGTGCTGTGAAGTGCTGTAATTCTGACAAAATTGATAACCCACCAAAGAAGAAACACCAAATCAAACAAATCTCTGGTAAATTGCAGTTGCAAAAGGAGTTGCAAAAATGCCAAATTTTTTTGTCACCAACATATATCGGGTCACAGCTCAGTGTGAAGCAACAAGCACATGGGTACAGAGTACAGAGCTGCTTTGCTTGGAAAAAATCCAGCAGTACACCCAGACCCTTGTAACCAATACAAAGACTGAGTAAATGTCGACAGAAATCCTACCTTTCCAAGTTTCCACATGCACCATTAACTTTGGTTTGGCATCCACGTACAATATGGACTTCCATGATAGCTTTTCTTTTGCCAATAGCTGTCCTTTCCGCAAATAGAAAGGATAGTAAATACAACTTTTTGTACTAGAAAAACACTGTTGGGTGACAAGCAAATCTGGTCAGAAAGGAAAAAAAAACTCACCAGATCCTTGGAAAAAGCTCACTTCCACTCACTACTCAACATGACAAATTTTTCCTCTTGAAAATCCGGGCAAAGAGACAGTCAGTCAGTGAGTCTGTGCCAAATCTCTACAATCAACAACAGTAGAATTATTATTGTTCATGCAGCTCCACTGACATTAGTTCAGGTAACAAATGAGAGAAGAGTACATTCTTCACCTTGGAACTTCAAAAGTAGTACTTACTTGCAGTTGTGGGAGGCTTTCTGCTGGAATTGAATTGGGTTTTTTAAAGTGAGGGGTACCTACTATGTGCTGCATTGAGGGATTGGGTGACAAAGTTGGAAGCAGCTCCTGTTGAAGGCAACAATCAGAAAAAATTGTCCGCCTTCCAATTGGAATGGCAGCAGTTGCCACAGAAGGCAAAGAACACACTGAAAGTTTGATTGTCCATGCAAAATAGTTCTCTCAGACGTGTTGGATATACTTCAAAGAAGGAAAATGTCATCCTTTGCAGCTCAAATCTATTGGCCTTTCTTTTTCTTTTTTTTTTTCTTTTTTGCTCTGGGTTGTTTACATGGGGGACGATGAATTTGTCAACATTCAAATTTTTCCTTCTTCCAGTTGCATCTTGGGCCCCCTTTTCTGTGCCATCAAAAGAGTGAGGGCCCAATGGAATGATTGAGTGGGGCAGCCCAAATCCGTAGCCTGGGAGCAACTGTCTAATCTTCTAGGCAGGTCCAATAAATGGGCTGACAAAAAGTGTCAAACAACCAACATTCAAACTTTTAGCAACCATTATGCCATCATCATCATCCCTTGTTGCACACTCCAAACTTTTAGTCCCCAACAGGATGAACTTATCAGAAAAAAGGTGTTTTGAAAAGCAATGTTGGTCATTAGCATGTTAAGACACCCCTTCTTCACCAGCTAACATGTCTGGTATTGACCACCTACCCTAACATCATCCCCATTGTCTTTTGTCAATTCCCAGCAACAATGGGTGGAGATTGATGTCAAACATTAACTAATGTACTAAGGTTTTTTGTCACAAGACTGAAAGTAAATGGGAAAAACTCAGCCATGATGCTGGCTAGCTCAACAAAACCAAAGAGAGGAGGGGACCAAAAAACCCAAGAAGAAAAGAGGACCAAAAGAAAGAGAAAGATTCACACCCAAACAAAAAGGAAGAAGAAAAGAGAGATGAAAAAAGTTGGAGAACTTTGAGAGAAAGATCTTTCAGAGACAAATCACGAAACACTGAAAAACACTGAACCTAGAGCTTAATCACTGACATGATGTATGTTCCGATGATGCATTTTCTACCAGAAATGAAAGTATTTCCATCTCAAGCCTGCCATCTGGATGATTTTGTTAACTGAATAAGAGGCCAGTTCTCAGCAGAAGACATTGTAGCATACAGCATCATTATGGGAGCAGGAAGTGCTGAGCACAATAAACAACCTTGTTTCAGAGAAGGCCCCAGTGCTTTTGTGGTTTCAAATTTTGCATGTATTACCTGCAATTCCGCTCTGCTTGTCAATCAAAAAAGGATCCTTCACCATCAAAATGTTTAAGAGATTGCACAAGCACTATTACAACATCAAGTAAAGGATTTTAGGGCTTATGGGTTTTAAGGTTTTAGCTCCTCTCTGCTTGTGGACATTGGGTGTCATTACATTGGTCTGGATAATGAGTGATTTCACAAAGTTCCCACTCTGTTGTCATAACACGCAACCACAGATATACATTGCACATGCCCTGTGAACTCAGCTTCTTTTAGAGAGCTGTCATGCCCCATAAGAGAGGGCATTTTCCAAAACACCAAAACATTGACACAGTGAACTACCTTAAAAAATATAGACTGGCATGTAGAAAACCCTGCTTGTCAACTCTGCTTGAGCTCATCTCTATCATTAACTTTCTTCTTTCTTTTTCTAATCAGCACCAAATCACTCACGTCAATTGGCACAAGAAGGACCACAAGGAGAACCAAGCAGTTGGAATTTCCACCATTGGCACTCAATGAGACCAGACTCAAACAGGAAAGATGTCACCATATATGAATGGAGTTCTCAAGAAATTCGTCTTCTTGTTCTATCTACTAGGTTTACATAGGATGACAACACGACTGATGATCAGAAGGAGAACCCAAACTTACAGTGATCAACGCCCTCACATTGTCCTCATGATGAGAGCTGCACCACCACTGCCACCATAAGGAGCCCTTCCTGAACAGCCTTGCAGGACTACCTGGTCCACTGGCCAGCCCCATGACAAAAGTCACTGGATTTTCTGGCATCAGATTTTGCTTTGCCTCCAACTGCAGTTGGCCACAGCACAAGACCCTCAGCAGCATTTAGAACCCAACCTTAGCATTTGAGGTATGCAATTGAGAGAGTAGACAATATCAGACCATCACCTTCAACATGAATAGCCATGACTAGCTGCGATGATTCCCCACTGGCTTCATCAGTTCCTGATGGTGGGTTTGGGTGTAGTTAAGGTATGGATCAACCTGTGCAAACAATTGTACAAAATCTGCATCCTGAGTTTCTGTCACAATTCCTAGAAGCAACAGGACAGACTCCTGTTCCAGATCTGCCTTGATGAAAATGTTTGCATACAACATTTGCAAAAGCATGTGGCATGAAATCACAGAACACATTTGGCCCTGGTTGATCCACAGTCATCAGAACTGGTTTCACGTGTTGATAAGAAGGGAACCCAAAGGACCCAAAAAGAAAAAATGCAGCAGAGTCATAACAGATCTTGCAATCTTGTATCTCTTGCAATCTTAGCATGGCCTGGCCATCCCATCCATGTGAAGTTGGGACAGCCTTCATCAGCCTGCTGTGAAGAAGAAGAAGAGCTATTCTTTCTTCCCATTGATTTGCCAGCCTCACCAAAGACTCTGTGGAATTTTTAGCAAGGGAAGCAAACACAGTTATACAAGATCATCATACCTGAAAATCCCTCCCCCTTTAGGTTCTCACAAGCTCTTGACACTGAAACCCTAATAGCTATCAACGCAACCATCTGTGCTTTGAACCACACTGGAGTAAAAGTTAGCCAGGTTCTCCTCCATGTGCAAGCATGTGCAAGAGAGTTTTCAGCTATCAACACAACTATCTGTGCTTTGAACCACACTGGAGTAAAGATTAGCCAGTTTCTCCTCCATGTGCAAGCATGTGCAAGAGAGAGAGAGATACAGGCAGAGGGAAGAGGCAGAGAGAACAAACCTGCATGCAGATACATCTGGATGCAAACAAGAGAGAGAAACAGAAACAGAGATGTACTTTCGTACCTTTCCATTTGCAACTGAATCTCCCTTTGAAGGAATAGCAATTCTCCTGCACAAATCCTTCTTTGCTCATCTCTTCTAGCAGCACCATCCCTTGCACCACAACCCATTTGCCATCCGAGAAAACAACTGCCCTGCAGTTGCAAAACCCCAATTTGCACTTTGGGTTTTCTTCAACCCTAGCGATCCTGCAAAAGCCCTTTCGGTTGTTTGCTGATCTCACTTCCTTTTGCTCTCTTGCAAATTGGGCTAATTCCTCCACCTTCTCCTCTCTCTCTCGCTCTCTGCACATTGCGCTTGGCTTCCTCCTTCCTCCTCGAGAGCTTCATCTCCTCTTCCTCCTCCTCCTCCTTTCTCAGAGCCTGTCCAGGGAGCCAGAGAGAAGGCAACAGCAACAACTAAGCGCTTTTGGTGGCAGAGAGACCAAAAAGATGATGCCAGGGATGTTACAGTTTCCAACCCTATTGCCACCCACTGTTGACCATTCCGACGATTGGGTCATTCTCCACAACGATGAGTCGCTTCTTGCACAGGAAGAAGCGGAGCTGGAAGAGAAGGTGCAAGATGGATCGATCACGCTAGCTACAATTTGTTTGTCTCTATGTTCCCTCTTTGCTTGTCAGGTTTTGCGAGATCGGTCATGTCAGGAGGGGTGATTTGGATCTGACAAAAGACGTCGGGTGGGTGGGGATTTGTGTGCAGTGGAGCGAGATTCGAACTGCCAACGAAGATGTAACCCCCATAGGAAAAACGGCACCGGAGAATGATCAAGAGGACTATGAACCCGACGCTGAAGACGAAGATGCTGACAATGTGGAAGAAGAAAGTGAAGGTGAAGAGTTCGAGCAAGAAGCCAACTGAAGAATAACCAAGCAACCAACCAAAAAACCAACATTCTCGTGTCTTTGGTGATGGTGGTGGTGGTGAAGAAGAATGTGGTTTCTTTCTTCATCTGCTTGAATGTCTCTCTGTCTTTATGTCTTTGATAAGCTAAAATGAAATTCTTCCAGCTACGACAAATCTTAAAGCTTCTTATTCTTGTTCTGCTTCTTCTTTCTGTGTGATCCGAGAATGACAAAAGCAGAGACAAACAAACCTCCTTGAGGTCTGTATGTCATCATGGTGGGTTGCAAAAACCCATTGTTAGGATACCCAAATGGGATTCAGATGCTGTACTTTAGGTGTGAACTTTTTCTTCTTCTTCTGCACAGCTTGCTTGACTGTACCCTTTGCAGAGCTTGATCTCTGAATCACAAACACAGCACTGGATTCTTCACAATATAAATTAAGTATTCGTTGATTGGGAATTTTGCAGCAATGTAGGGTAAGAGCTTTTCATGGATCTGCAATTTCATCAAAGCAGGGCATAGCCTTTACTCAAGCTGCTACTGTTGCTCTGCTTGTGTCTTGACAAAGGTTGTAGAGAATTGCACATCTTATCCCCATCCTCTAGTGCGGTCTGAGTGCACATTTTCAAGGTTTAGAGTTAAGGATTTAGATTCCTAATCCCAAAACCCTAAAACCTTTCCATCAAAACCTTAAGCTTTTAGGGTTTAGGGTTTTGATTGTTTAGGGTTAGTTTATAAGGTTTTAAGGAGTGTACATTTTCAAGGTTTGGGGTTTAGATTGCTAAACCCAAAACCCTAGAACCTTTCCATCAAAATCAAAAGCCTTTAAGGTTTAGGGTTCTGATTGTTTAAGGTTAGTTTATAAGGTTTTGAGGAGTACATTTTCAAGGTTTAGGATTTAGATTCCTAAACCCAATACCCTAAAACCTTTTCATCAAAATCGAAAGCTTTTAAGGTTTAGGGTTTTGATTGTTTAGGGTTAGTTTTTAATGTTTAGGGTTACCTTTTAAGGTTTAGGGTTTTGATTATTTAGGGTTAACGATGTACAGCAGAACATTGTCTCACATTTTGGCATCTTCCTTTTCAACCTTTTCAAGGTTATGGGTAGGGAGGGAAAAGTAGGCAATGCAAGTCTTTGAATGTGATAAACACTCATAGAGAAGCAAATACTTCCCATTGTTGGAGATGATCAAAGGTTGTAGAATTTAGGGTTTGGTCTTTCCACTTTTGCATCCATTGTAGAGAATTGGAAATCTAGCTCATCTTTAAGTACGAGAATGCCATACCCTTTAACACTTATGACAAAATTTTCAAGGTTTTCATGGGTCTTTGGGTTTTGTTCGAAACTTTACATCGAGAATGTTAAAGATTGTTGGGGAAAGCTTGTTGGAATGCAAATTTTAGGGATGATATTCATTGAAACGAGGTTAGGTAAAACAATTTTAGATTTCAAAAATCATCCTTTGACTAGTTTCAAATTGCAATTTGTTCAATTGATTCTCAAGTAAAGAAGAATTGAAAGGTGTTTTTTGGGAATTGCCTTTTCAAAGTTTCTTTTTTCAACACGATAATCATGACCACATTTTCAATACTGTTTAAATTAATCTACATTTAAATTGTCCTTAATTCAATTCACTATATTTTAATTACATTTGAAAATTTAAATTCAATTCAATTCAAATTGCATGTAATGTCATTCAATATTTTCATTTGAATCAAACTTAATTTTTACAAAATCAATTCATTTTTTTCATCAATTGATTGTCAGTAGTAGTGTGTGATAATGCAGAACCCAAGTAATACTAATCAAAAAGTTCCAAACATCATGAGTTTCCAACTTTCCTTTTTGCATGAGCAATACAAATGCCAATTTTATTCCATAAAATAAATGATATATATTTTTTGTTTCCATATTTGACAAAATTTAGTGAGTTAAAAAGAGCATAAACAAGGAATTCATCAAGGAACACAATAAAAGATTTATAACTCATTTGATTTTTCTTTTTATGAATGGTGGTTTGTTACTAGGTGGGTGGGCCATTTTGATTGACCTCATACATTGGTCATAAGCGCATTCAATTGGGAGGTCTAAACAACCATTTGTTAAGTCAAATTATGAAATTTATTTTTTGACAATATCAATATGGGGTGATTGATGGTCAATAAACATAAACACAATGTACATCAAAATATCAAACACATTGAAATTAACAAACTATAACAATGCTCCAAACTAGTGGAATTTGATGTTTGCAATAGGGGCTATGTGCATGCACATTGTTTAATATAATGTTTATATGAACAAAGGATCAAGTTTCAAACATTTTTGGGGTTGAAATGAAAAGAAAAAACCTAAAATAAAATATGCAAAATATGAAAGCTAAAATAAAATAGTTGAAATAAAATGCAAACAAGTTGCACATTTTATTGTAACTTTCATATTTTCTTTACAACCCCAAAATATTTGTAATGCTTTTCCATATTAAGTTTAGTTTGCATATAAAACATGTTTTATATTACATTAAGTTTTTGAATGTCAATGCAATGATGAAATGTTGACACATTACAAATTTTTAGCACTGACATTATTGCATTCATCCAAAGATATCATCAAAGTGTTAACCAAACCAAGAAATTCCATTAGAATAAAACTAAAATAAAAGTTGAAAAAAATTTAAGGCTATTCAAACTTGCTACAATAGTTCAAGTGTCAAACCTTTACATATCTCTTTGAAATCATCACTTATTATGATCAACATAAATTTAAAAAGGACCAATGAGAAAATGTCATCCTTCATTTAATTTTGACACCCTTTCTACACATCAATCACTTATATTATTGTTTATGTCAAAAGTTGTGAAAAGTCATGTGAAAGTTAATAAACAAATCAAAATGCAATGCAAAGTGAAAGGAGACATTCCAAGATATCAATGGGATCAACATTAATCTCATTAACAAATTCCAAGCCAACCATGTGTACACCTAACAATTAATCTTAATTTCCATTCTTTTCATTATCATTAATCTCCATTGAAATAAACACATGTTTGATGCCCACTATTGTCAATAAACACAACATGTGGACCCTAACTATTGTGTATGTGTGTTGTTGTAGTTTGAGGAGGGATTGTAAATTGAAATTCCAATGGACTTTCAAATATAAACAATTAGTGAAATGGAAGCATTATTGGATTTCATTCAAACGATTTACATAACAATATGAGAATAACATTTTTTTCATTAATGTGATCATTTTCACATCTTAAGATTGTATATGGTATCTTGGAACTAATCTTAAGTAGATTGTAGATGTTTAGTTGGATGTGGTGAAACATGACATTCAGCACTTACAAAGGTTATGCATTTTCAAAAAGTTTCATGTTTAATCAACAATAATAACCTTTTGTTAAGACAACTTGTTTTATAAAATGCCCAAAATATTATAACATCTATTGTTCAAGCATCTTCCCTTATGCCACAACATATAGCAAACAACTTGGAACAATTGAAATATTTCATGCTCCTTTAAAAATTTGAAAACACAAATACAAAGATCCACAATGTGTTTTGAAATTTCCTTGGCAATTTTTGAGTACACCATTTCCTCCAACATGTATTCAACATTTGTTTTGAATAATGAATGTCATATATTAAATTAAATATGTGTGATGTTAAATGAAACATGAGCAATATTTGATCGGTCAACACACGTTTAAATTGGATGTTCTTGTTATTATTGGAAATATATCAATGAAAATTACAAGATAATGCATTCACATTAATTTTTTAAATGTCTATTTATAATCATGAAAATTCAAAGGGCTAAGATTATTATTGTGTGAGTATTTTTCGATATATTCTTCGGTAAGGGTATATTAACATTCTAAATTTTCCATTAGGTTAAGGTTCATGTATATTTTTAAAAATAAAAATTCATAGATGGGTAGCATCTAGGCACCCCCTTATCATAAACCCTTTTTGGTGTTAAAAAAGGTATGTGTTTATTTATTTATTTGAAAATGAAGGAAAATGTCAACATTTTAAAATCTTGAAATCCATTTTCAGAGGTCAAATCCAATGTCGAAATGCAAGAATCAAAGTGTTCAATTCATCCTTTATTAGAATAAACGTGCCTATGAATGAACATTTAATGTATCAAAAGATAATAGTGTCATGATTGATATTCAATTGGTGATGGAGTTTCAAAGTATTTTGTAGTTCATCTTTGGGTGTTTAAATAGGCTTTTGAATCATCTAGCTCCATTAAATAACATGAAAGTTATGGCCCTCCAAAATAAGGAAGGTTTTCCATTTGAAATATATCTTTACCACACACACCTACCACTTTAACATGTGCACTTTTACCACATGTTAATAATCCTCAATTTTACCCTATATGGTTTGTCCAAGGTTCTCACCTTTTCACCTATACATTCAGGTTTAAAAGATGACTATTCATCATTACATAGAAACATATATTTTGGAAAGCTCCCAAATTTCCATTTCCATTTGTAATGGGCCAATCAAATTGACTTGTTGCCAAAAAACAAAACAAGGGACTTGGGAGACATTTAATTTAATTAATAAAACTAACAAAATTAAGGTTTTAAGGCATATTTACCTTCTTTTTTCCCTAAAATGCCAAACATATCCAATTGTGTGTATAAATAATTCTTACATATATCCAAGGTTATGAATAGGAAATATATAATTTAAAATTACATAACTTGGATATGCACTTCATATGGTATGTTGATTTAAGAAAATAGGTTATGGTAAATACTATATCCTATATGTATTTAACAAATATGTCTAAGTAAAAGATTTACTTGCACAACATTGGTTGGAACCAAAAAAACCATTAGGAATCCAATTTGGAAAGGTAAAACATGTCCAATCAAAGAACCTAACACAAGGTTTGAAAGATTTCAACAAAAACAATAAGGTAATGATATTAGAAGTTTGAAATAGATGAGTTTATTGAAAGTTGTAAACTTTTAAAATTATGATTTTTCATTTTGAAACAATGCCCACTAAGATGTAACATGCACATTACAAAATATAATATGTAAAAAGTAGTGCCTTTTGTAAAGACTAAATTTATGAACTTGTGATGAATTCATAATCTATTTCAAATGATTCAAATTAGTGAAAAAATTGCATTAACTAATTTCTTTGTTTGTTTTCATACTTCAAATGATTGATAAGTGTGCATGTGAAGTGCATCAATTTATTAGGTATTTGAAGCTTTCACACCCATGTCAAAATCATGAGGAGTTAAGGAAAAATATACAAGTTTTGAAGGTTTTCACTATTTGAATTGAAATTACAAAGTTTACTAGCAATATCATTTAATAAACACAAGGGTGTCAATAAACAATAGTTTTGTCTTCTTTTAAATGAATAGTTTGATAGACATCTCAAAACCCTTCAAATAAAGCTTTATGCAATATTGCATTATTTTTGTGTAAAAGATCATGTTCCACATCATATTTGTTATTGTTTTAAAATATTATGTCATTGCAATGGAATAACAAACTCAAATATTTGAAATAATTTTATTAGCAAGCAAATTTTAAGTTAGTTAATTTGGAGGGCCTAGAAAGGACATCCCCATAATTTTAAAATTAATGGTGGTAGGTAAGACCTACCACCTTCATTGAAGAGGTGAACCCATTAAACTAGTAAACGTTCTAAAAGTAAAACTATTGTCAATATGAGTTACAAATAAAATAGCATTTAGTTTACTTGATTTGGAGTGCCACTATTTTTCAAGGCAAGCCTGAAGGGGATGAAGGAGCTAGTGAAATAAGGAAAAAATGATTGTTTTGGCTCCCCATTCGCATTTTGCCATACTTGGATGATGTACTTGGATATTTGAGAAATGGATTGTATGTGTGTGTTTTTTGGTGTGAAACCCAATTTGTGTTCATGAACTTTTTTGTTGTGTTATATTGGTGATAAAGGACAAAGTTGGGGAGTAATAGGTACATTCTACCATTTTGTATTGGTTGGAATGGGAGGCATTGTAAAAATTAGAAAAAAAGCAAATACCCCTTGAGGGTTTATTTCTTGAATTTTGTTTGGTCTACACTTCTTTTGAGTGAAAAAATTATACTATAGATAGTCTATGACAAGTATCATGAATAGTAGACCCTAGGTCTTGGGAAATTTATTACATTAAGGTGATTACCCTTTTCCTTTGGGTGTGATCACAATTGAATGAACAAAAAATCATGTTAAAACTCATTGAAAACAATTAAATTTTGTACATATATATTCATGCATTACCAATGAAAGCCATGGTGATCATGGGAAGGTGTGTTAAATGATTAATATGACTTTCAAGGATTTCAAATTCATAATTCATTTAATTTAATCGGCAATTTTGGTTTTTGTTAAGGACTTTTCAACTTGAACAATAAATGCATCAAATAAACACATTTTTGCAAATTTGTTTCAGTGTGATTTGAGATAGTGATCATTTTTCAAATAAAATGAAGATTTGTAAGTACCTGAAATTTTTTAATATATTTAACAATGATTTAAACAAAACATGTGAAAATAAAATGAACTTCAAGCAAATTTAATACCTTACTATATTAATGGATTTGGCAATAGTTTTTTTTCAATTGCTAAATTTTTCTATGCATCAAATGTTAAATTTTTAATATTTCAAGCTACATAATTCTAACTTTTTGGAAACCTAAAGGTCATTAGTATGTTTTTCATTTTTGAAAAAATAAAATCATGATTCTATACACTTCATTCAAGGCCAATAATGTGGCCTTGAACTTTAGTAAATAATGGGATATTGTGAATGCAACTGTTTGGTGGATATCATTATGGAAATGTCAAAATTTATAGTAAGTTTGTTTTGAAAACATATTTCAAGTGTTGGCAATGTAAAGTAGCAAAAAAGGCAATCCATCCAAATCCAATTTTAAAATGAAATAATCTTGTGATATAAACACAAGAAAGTATATTCAAAATATTTGTAAATAAAAATATGAAAAACACATCACTACATTTAGTTTACATGTGAAGTTGGATACAAAATTTGAACAACTTTGGTATCATAAAACTAGGTTGAAAGTCCTTACATTTGAAATCGACTAGGTCAATATGGTGTTCAAACTTATTTCATATTAAAATTTTGATATATTATGATTATAACATGCATAATTTGACAATACATAAATATTTTATAGGGCCTCACTAACTTGAATTTTTAAAAAATAAAATAAAATTCATCTATATGTAACCAATTTTGTAAGATCAAACATCTTGTGCAAATAAATGTATTTTTAAAAATTAGATTTAAACCTACTTTCAAGATGAGATTTTTCAACATTTTAAATATAAAATGACAGATTATCATCATGTTAGTTATTGTACAAAATAAAATTTCTACTTTCAATACATTTTTAAAAATCGTGGTTACTTGTAACTTTTTTTTAACGTAAAGCAATGAACCATCTACTTTACCTTGCTTGCACCCTTTCACCAAAATCTTTTAAAAAATTCCAACCCATCATCAACATCAATGCAATCCATTGCATTTGAAATTTGTAAAAATGAACTAAAACATGATAAATAATAATCCTAAAACATAAACATGAATGCAAAGATAATAAAGAAATGTAACACATGAATGTTATGTATCAAAATGAATGAAAAAAATTGACCTTTTCATTCATGCCAAGTATGAATAATTTTTAAATGCTATATGAAAAATTTGGAAAATATTATACTATATGTCAATATGTATTTTAATAAATTAAAAAATAATTTTTTTAGTGTACAAAACCAAAATTATCCTCCCATGAGTTGGGAGGCCAAAAATTAAGGATTGTAAAACACCTCAATTTTTATGTGTAATTTATGGGCAAAGGCTCTATGTACAAAATTTTAATTGGGTGCTAATAACATTGACATCTTATGCAAATTTTGGCTTGGAGATTTTCTTTTTAACATGTGTTATATGTTAATGAAATTCACATATCCGATGATAATCTTGAGTAGTGATTGATGAAGTATTAATTTATGACCTCCAAATATGGTTACAATATGTTGAATGTAATTTTTCAATATTTTTTATTCCAATAATTTTGTTTGCCATGAATATATATAGGTAGTTTGAACTTGTTTCTTTCAAAATGCAAAAAAAATCCCAAACTTAAGGAAAAAAGAAATAAAAAACATTCATTCCATGTTAAATATCCAACATAAAAACATGAATAAAAACTGATGAAACAAAGTAGCCAAAAACATATGTTAATTTGACATATAAGTTTTAAAGTAATCAATAAAAATGTTATATGAAAAGAAAACCTATATTGTGAACAAATATTGTTGAATTAAAGAAAATGCTATTACCAACCTAAAACAAATTTTAACACACTAGTTTATAGGATTTGGTCATCATGGCTGATTGGTAGGTATAATATTAAGTAAAACCATTAATATTTACATTATATAACATACCAACCACTTGCAAAAATTGTCAATATATAATATTTTTCAACAAAATGGATTTAACAACCTTTTTTTAAATATTCCATTTTTTTACAAACAATAATAAGAAAACAAGGCACATTAATATTATGAAACACAATGTGGTCATCTAGTGCTTGGGATAATCATTTATTTGCAAGAGATTGGGAGTTCAAATTTTCAAAAAATTGATAGTAATTGTTTTTTAAAAAAATCAACATTCCCTTTTGGGGATTAAGAAAGTAATGCCAAATTGTAGTGGCATGCATGGTAATGTGCATCATGTAAATGATATAATCAATGAATAATGCATGTTGAAAATTTTATAAAAACATATTGTCATATAAGAGTCATTGATATATTATCCACAAAGGCAATATGTCATTTGAAAACATTTAAACATTTTGAAGTATATACTCAACCAAAAATGTGCCAAAAATACATAAATTTATTTATGATTTTAATTAATGTCCTAAGGTTAATTATAACCTTAGAGTTTATCTTTTGGGTTATCTTACTTTCATTTTAAAACAATGTATGTTCATCCAATACCATATATGAATCCAAAGAGTTGATAATGGACAATGGATGACCACGGTATTAGTTGAATGTAATTATGATGTGACCTTTAGGTTCATCAAATGGTACTACTATAGTACCTTTTCAGGTTTGGCATAAATTGAATTATTTTCTAATTTGCCCAAAAAAAGAAATATTAATAGTTAGTTATGACAAAAAATTTAAAAATTCATGCAACCAACAAAGTTTCCTCTCCAAGTAGCTTTCAACAATAACTTATTGACAACCTAACCACAAAAGCACTAGACTTCTCTTTTATAGCGTTTGGTTATAATAAATTTAATACAAAGTGCCAAAATTTTCAAAATTCAAATTTTAACCGCCAAATTAAGAGTTGAAAATTAAATTAATTATTCAGCACCTCAATGCCAAACCTGAAAAAATATTACTATACCAGTGGTAATGCCTCATTATGAACATGTAATGAGAAAAAAATGAATTCAAATGTACCCTTAAATTCCTTATGACCACATCTAAGTGACAAAATTTATGGGGGTGCATAACTAATATTTCATTATGGGAAAATGATTAAACATTTTTATATGTGTATTTTGATTTTAAATTGAATTTGAGACTCTTCACAATTCATCACAAACTTGGCACAAATCAAACTCATGAAGGAAGCACTATTTGCTTTCTTTTAAACTTCGTAGGTTTGATTTACATTGAAATTAGGCTTCAATCTTGAAATTGGGCATTTTTTTGTCATACAATTTTGTAGAATATAAGGGTAATACTTGAAGGCATTATTGGTTTTGAGGCTTTGAGGATGAAGGAAGGAGTTGGAAGCCACTTGGCACAAAGAAACCAACATTGCTTGAAAATGTTACCCTTCTACTCTGTAAAAACTAACATATCTCATCAATATGCTAGCATGTCCTATTAAGAGGATAACATTTTGTGGAAGGAATCTTTCATTGTGAAAGTTATCTTGTAGAATATTGTGTTTGAAAATGCTTTTAAAATACAAACAAAACTATCAAATAGGCCTTCATGAAATTTCATAATTCATAATAAATGCCACATGGAACATACAAAACCATTTTCTTACAATCATCATTTTCCAAAGTTGTATTAAATTTGTGATTTAGATTTTTTTTTCCAAATCATGTTTTGATATACACTTTTGTTTCAAATCTTCAAACAATTGGATAGGTTAGGAAACAATTTATTTTAAGCATGTGAAATTATTTTCCTATATCTTTTTTTAAAAATGAAATAATGAGAATTGAATTCATACAAACCATTCAAAGGAACATACTTTGATCAATTTGGGTTCCTTGGGAGTCCCAATTATCAAAATCAAAATTCTAGTTGAAAGTCCTCATTTGATTCTCATACATTTTGCAATTTGTTTATGCAAAAATTTCATTATTTTTGGTTTAAACAATGGTTTGGTTTTTTTTAGCTTGGGATGGACTTGTCATTTTTGTTTCTTGGGCATTGGTTGTGTGTTGTAATGTATAAGAAAAGCCAATGCCCTCATTGACAATGTGAGATTTTGTTATGAATTTTCATGTAGTTTGGTCGGAGTTTCCCCCAACACTTTTGAAGTTGGAAAACTTCAATATTGTTTTAATCAACCTCACCTTATGTCCTTTTCAAACCTTGGCCCACTGGTGGTTGTAAGGTATAATTGTTCACTCTTGGCATCAAAATGATGATTTTTGTTAGGTACATGTTATTTCAATGCCTATAGAAAATAATATAACATGTGGGAGTTGAATTTTTAGAAAATCAAATTGCCAAATCCCAATTGATTGTCCTTGTTATCCATATTATCCACAAAGGCAATGTGTCATTGAATCTATCTCTATCATGTCTAGAATATTGAGATTTATTGATTAATATATCTATCAATTGAAACTTGGTTTTAAATTATTAATTTCATTGTGAAACATTTTTTGAAATTTGACAACATGAAGATATCTATGTAGTTTTTTTGGGAAATAAATGTGTTCACTTTTAGTAATGGACTTTTGAATGGTTACAATTGGACCTTCTTTTCATAAGTCCCTTTGAAATGATTTTTTAGGGGCCCTAAAATGCATGTTTAGGAAATCTTTAATTGGACTTCTATTCATGTGAATTTTATGGGTTTTTCTTTTAACATGTCAAAATTGCATTGAACAAAAAAATTGGCATCAAAATCTTTTAATGTAGGTTGTGAATTAGCTTGGAAATATTCATAGGTGGGTGAACATTTAATAATTAAACATTATAAGTGAAATATAACAAATAACAACCATATCCATTTAAACAATTTTGAGTAACTTAGAAGTTTTGTTATTACAAAGGCTCAATAAAGCTAACAAATCAAAGCAATGAACTAATAGTACATATAATATGGGCTCACATGAGACTTGTACAAAATGTTGTATTTGCCAAAAATGAACCACATGCCATGCATTTACATGGGCCAAGAAACACATTTTTTTATCTTTATCAAAATTTGGTCACTAGTCCAAGATTAGGGTTGCAACACTTTCCCACATTATAGAAAGGTCAATGTTTTTATTGATGTTCTTAATTTAAAAAAATCTTTCACTGACATTTTAAAGCTTTTGTTTGGGAATTTCATGTTGTACGCACTATAAATTGAAATCAGCCCTCAATTTCACTTTCATCCTAACCTTTTGTTTTTTCGATTCTCAAGTTGTAACCCAAGGTGAAAGTTTTGACATTATGTCATGTATTAAAATGAAAGGTCAAATTGTTCCCATTAATAAAAAATAATGCATAAGACATGTAACCTTATAACTTTCATGAGTCGAATAATGTTGTATTCAATTGTAAGTTGTAATTCTAAAACAAAGGTCATGACATTCCCTCCCACCATTAAAGGAAAAGGCTAATGCATTCATTAAATTGTCATGCTCCAATGCATTGTTTGAAGCATAACAATGTATAAAGGTGAAAGTATGATTGGGTGGTACCATAAGGAATCACTTCAAAGAATGGTTAGGGAACTAAATTGGCCAAATAATAATTTTGGATCATTTTATATATATTTAAAAATATTACATATTATTTTTTCTCATGTTTTTCCATTGCATGCCAAAACACATGACATTAAAATTTCATTGGAATAAAAATAGGTGGAAAATGTTACAAATTTGTATTCCCAATTTCCATAGCCCTTTCAAGAATCATAAACTTAAAATTTGGAAATTCATAACTAAATTATATTCAATCAATGGATTAATGAATTAAAAAATCAAATACCATCTAAAATATCATTGAATTATACATATATCCCCAAAATATGTATCAAAATTATTCCTTTAAGACCAAAAATTTCAAGGAACATAACCATTGATATTTTCCTGAAACATTTTTGGTTAGGAAATGATTAGGAACATCAAAATTCAAAATATTTTTTATTTCATTGAAGTTTCAAAATCTATACAACTTCGTTAATGTATTTATCAAAATTTTGAATGAAAACCTTTCTTTAAATCCTTTTTATATTTTCTTAAAGCTCAATGGGTCCATTAAAATGAAAGTGTGATGTTCCTTGTGGTACCATCCAATCATACTTTCACCCATAAGCCTCTAAGAATTGGTATTAAGAATGCATGTTCTTTCCCTTGTTTTTCTTTCCCTTTTTTAACAACATGTTTCATGCATTGATTTTGGTAAAAATGACAATTAGTGATTGTGTATGTTTGATGCATTTTATTGCATGATAAATCATGTACATACATATGACCTTTTCCTTCAAAAGAGTTAGGAATCATGATAGGGAAGGTCATGTATATATGACCAAAGAAAAATAAGTAAAGAAAAAGTTTATAGCACAACAAATAAGTTTTACATTAAATTTGAATTATCCACAAGGATAATTTGTTAAAGAAAAGCAATACCCAAAATGTTTTGAAAAAAGAATAAAGAAAGTAAGTTCATTTAACAAAATTTCAAAATAATGGAAGTGTCATGTGATATGTTTTTAGAGGAAGAGTTAATAATTAAAAATAAAAATAAAATAGGAAAAATAGGGACACCCACCCAACTATAGAAAATGTATTCCCAAAAACCATCACCTACAAAAGCCCCACCCAAAAACCCCTAACTAGCAAAAGAACATCCACCCAACCATGGAAGAAATTACATTAAAAAACTATCACTTACAAAAAGTCCCAACCAAAAAATTTCAACTAAAAAATTAAATCTCCACCCCTTCCCACCCTAAAGATTTTTTTTGAAAACCAACCCTATAAATAAACTACATCACAAACTCTATGGGTAACAAATTTGCCATAACAATTGTATGAAATTTGTTTTTTATAGGTTCAGAATTTTTAAACACATATGTCATATGTGTAAAAATGTATAATAAGATGGAAATTTTTATCATGAAATTGGGTATGTGCTTGGAATATAGCAAGCCATTCAATTAATTATGTTTGAAAAAAAATTTGGAAAAAAACAATTTAGTAAAGTGAAAATGCAATTCTCGAACATTACACAAGAAGAAAATTTGTTTTTTTTTACTACCCAAATTCATTAGGTTTTTAGTGAAATAGGACAAAATTGACTAATATGCAACTTGTATGGTTTTGGTAAAAAAAGACTAGTTGATTAAGACATTTTTCATGAAATACTTTTTAGTTGTTTTAGATGGTTGCATGTTGCACTTGATAATTTTTAATTAACAAATTGTGATATGAATATACAAGGTTTCAAGTCAATATGACGTGGAATAATGCACCACATCAATATAACTTTTATCTTCGTTTTTTTTTCCCCCAAATCATGGAGTCACGGATTACATTTCCTGATTTTGTTGACAAAAATGTTTTGATACCATTTAGCATGATGTACATGTTTGTGTAATCACCATTATGTGTATGTTTGTGAATTGCATTTGTACAAAATACATTAAGGTGCATGCATCCATCAAAGATTGAACCCAAGACCTCATGGTCTTAACCACCAAACCATTTTAACACTCTATTGATAAAGATGAAAATGTTTAATTTTATTATGCTTGGCATGAAATTGTTTAGAAAATTTAAACTTTAGCATACATTTTTTTTTGCAAAATTTATTCAAATGCTACAAATGAAAAGATGATTTAAAAATTTATTCAATAATGTATTGAAACAAATTATTATAATTTATGAAAATTAAATTTTTGCAATGTTAAAAATAATAATTTCATGAATAAATCAACAAATATCTTTTTGTTTAAATTGACCTAAAATCTTATAAATTCAACGTGAATTCAAAGGTGCGTTTATCAAGTCTTTTATTTAAAAAATTCATTACATAAAATTCATGTAGGCATTTTTTAAAAACTAAACATTTGTTATGGAAATGTAGCAACATCAAAAAGGCTATGAAAACAATTTATATATGCATTTGCAACACATGCACTTCACAAAACAAAGATCACAACGATTTTATTTCGAGGAACACATTCACTTTATTACCCCAACATTGTTATTTGGTGTGTTATTAACTATATTATGCAGAAAAGTAACAATTTTGGTAGAGGTAAATGAATTAAACCTTCTATTGTACCATAAGTTGGTTTGACCCAATCCCAAATGATGCAATGCCACTTAATGCAACAAAATGAACCATGAAGTAGTTTTTACAAACATCAATTAATGCAACATATATGATAAAACTTTTGAACCCAACTTCCAAATCCAAATTCAACTTTAGATTTATACATCTCCACCTACTTAAAGTAACTCCAACAATTGTTTAAAATGTCATTAATGCCACTTTTGAAATAAACCTTTTGTTATTACGGCAAGAAAAAAATTTCATCCATGAAAAGATGGCGTGGGTTTTTTAAGGCCTTCACTATAGGACATCAATGTTTTTGAATGATCATCCATAATCATCAACAACAAGTTGATTGTCGTTCATTAGTTGACCACTATGATTGGTCTATATGTTATTTATATTGTAAATTAAATAAAATATAATGTAAAATATAATATTTATGGGTGGGTGAGGGGTACACACTTATGTTAAAACTGGATGTTATATCTAATCATTAGTAGAAAAACATAGTTTTTTTTATTGAAAAATTATAGTAAAAAAAAACCCATTTTGGATAGGCATCAAAAACATTATTCATTATTTTGAACAAGTCAATTTTAACATGTTCATTGTGACTAGGGTGGTCTTTTTGATTAGTAAAATAACAAACCATTTTGACTAGTAATTAAAGAGCCATTGACTAATAGAAAAATAAATTATTATCAAAAATAATATTTATGTGGTAGGTAGTTAGGTTATATAAAGAAGGTAGGTGGTAGTTTAACCCAACCCAATTTAATTTAACCTACCTACCCTACATAACCTAAGTTAATTTAATTGACGTAACTTTTTTAAGTTAATTTAACTTACGTACACTAACCCCCTAGGAACGTACATAGGTTCTAATTATTAGGAATTGAACCATTGACCTTCTTAATGATAAATCAAATTCTTAATCAATGAACCACATTTCAAAAGGTGGCAATTTTTGTTATGTTTTTTTATTTCACATGTTTAAATTTCACATCAAATGTTGTACACTACTTATGTAGGTAAGTAGGAAGTTTAAGTAATCAATAATAAGTAGATAAGTAGGTTGTAAGAGATAGGAGGTAGGAGGTAGGTATGTATGTAAAGGAAATAGGTAGTTAGATAGGTTGTATGATGGGAGGTAGGAGGTATGTATGTAGGTAGAGGAGGTAGGTAGGTAAACAAGGTAAAAGATAATTATGTAGGTAGATCAAGTAAGTAAGTATGTTGCATTAAAAATAATTGGTGTGTACATAGGTAGGTAGGTATGTATATAAGTAGAGGAAGTAACTTTAAATAATATAGGTATGTGGGTTGATGGGTGGGTGGGTAGGTAAGTAGGTAGGTCAGTTGTAGGATGGTAGGTGAAAGGTAATATCTAAGTAGGTAGGTAGGAGGCAGGTAGGTAGGCTTAGTTTACATATCTAGTTTAATTGGTAGGTAGCTTGACCTGTTAACTAACATAAGATGTCCCATTTGACTAAAAGACCATTGACCATTTTGACCAAATATATTTTTTTAATGTTCAACTTGATTATATGTCACATTTGGTTAAAACCCATTGGCCTAAACCTCTAGTCAAAATTTACTTGTGTATTAATAAAAAAAAACCAATCAATCAACTTGGACCGTTTTAAAAACTTGCTTTTGTACATGTGAACATGATAACAAACATCACAAATTTCATGGGCCATAATTTGGTGATAGTGGTAATGTGAATTTTTTTTCCCAAAAATTTGTATTATTTAAACAATGATGTCATGTGTTTAAACACATAGAAATAAGATGTAAGATTTTATGATGGATAAAATTTTTTCATCTTTGTTAGATGTGCTTCATACAATTTCAAGCACATGACATTCATATTTAAATAATATGAACTTATAAAAACAAAGATTTCACACAATTTTTATAATCAAATCATGACCTAAGAAGTTTGTGATGAGTGGTTTCCAATGGAACCATCGGAGTTACTTTTACACTCATAAAACACACCTTTATGATTCACAAAAGAACATAGTTATTTCTTAAACATTCAACACATAATTGCTTGTGTGCCATTTCTCACAAAATTCTTTTGACTTCCAATGATTATATAGGTCTTCATTTATAATAAAGAAACAACAACAAAATCACACTTTTATGCAATCCAATAACTTCACAAATATGAATTCAATCAATGTTTCCCATGAAGATGATCCAACAAATGACATTTTATTTCCCCATAATATTTAAGGTCCTCCTCTGGTATCACACAACATAATTTGCACACTTAAAACAAGTGATCATGACTTTTAATTCACTTCACCAAAAACTTCAATTATTTTGAAACCACAAACCTATAAACAATTCCTTTCAAGAATGTGATAAACCATGAACATGCCAAAATTATCAATCAAGTATGATTTTTTCTATTTATATGAAGAATCCCCTTTTTCAATCACCTCACCATTCCCAAACTTCATTGGAACAATGATGATTTTAGAACATGTCATCCTTTTCCTTACCTTTTGCTACTTTATTTTTTTAGGTCATTTGAAAAAACTGCGCCATGAAATAATATGATTTCAACAACCTACAATGTCATTATATACACATTTTACTATTAAGCACCATATTTTAAAAAAATGTTTTCCTTTTATCCAAAATGCTTGTAGGAGTTTTGTTCTTCCATGTTGCACACCAATTCATCCTTTGCACATCTGTGCTCAATAAATAATTTTGAACTCCTTTCACACTAATTTCAACTCTTTTCAAACGTGCACAATTCAAACAATAAATAAACACTGCCAATACAACACACAAAACTTTAAAACATTACCAAAATCTTTTTTGTTTCATAGCAATCCATCACAATCATTTTGCATTAAAAAAAAACAATATTATGATGCTTACTCTTTTCATCTTCAATTGAAAGCAGGGCACAAGACAACCTTAAAATGGCCATTTTCATCTTAAAAAAATCCAAAGCTTTATTTCCATGTCACCTTAATACTTATGGGCAAGGGGCAAAACTCAACCATATGACACTCATTGGTATGAACAACTTGCTAAACCAAGCAACTTGCTAACCCAATCATGTGGTTGGAACAATCCATCGTCTAAATTGATCATGTGTTTGAAATGAACAACCAATTTAATTGGTCATGTACTTAAAATAAAACAACACATTGAATGTTTCATGTGAAAACAAAAGCACCTTGTTATGCTCATAAAGTTGGAACAAACAATTGGATAAATCAATCCTATGATTATAATAAAATAATTCACTAAACAACTCGTGCTTGGAATTCCAAGAGCACTAGAAAATAACAACATGTTTTAAACTAGTCATGTGATTGAAATGAATAATTGGATAAATTGGTCACATAATTGGAGTCAAGCAACACACTAAATGGCTCATGTGTTCATAAAAAAAACATTGGAAAAAAAAAAAAAAACTTGTTAAATCATTAAAAAAACATTGGAAAAAAAAACTTGTTAAATTAGATATGTGGTTGGAGCAAACAATTGCATAAACTAGTCATGTGGTTGGAATAGAGAGATCTT
>Ga0116231_10003996_pt1 | contig 30156 bp, 23 predicted proteins | sample S1TSphgellanicum_2_FD_89695 | JGI IMG/M metagenome (GOLD analysis project Ga0116231, IMG submission 89695) | Host-associated microbial communities from peat moss isolated from Minnesota, USA - S1T2_Fd - Sphagnum magellanicum MG | ecosystem: Host-associated > Plants > Peat moss > Unclassified... | reverse complement strand
GCTCGATTTCAACAAAAATTACATTTCATGCACATTGCCAAAGTTTTTGCATTACCATTCCCTTTGGCCTAGTTATATGATGAAACCTACCAATAAATAAATAAATAAATAAAATCCATCCAAAGGGGAAAGGAAGAAACAACAAAAAAAGGATCAAAATCCAACCAACAAATGGCACCCAAGAATGCAAATGCACAAAAAAGAGAAACGAGACTTGTCAAAGGGAGGCAACACAACAACCTATGTCTTACACGCTTCACTTGTTGTGTGAAGTAAATCAAACAAGAAAATGTGCGAGAAAATTAAAACAACACCAAGTCTAGAAAAGGCTTTCCCAACAACTATGATTTTTCTCATGATGAAGGTGGCTTGAACTCTTTGTAGACCCACCAATGCCTTTTGCCTATAAAATCACCATTCCTTTTGTCTAACTATATAGTTTACAAAAACAAAAACTTTGGGTGAAACATAAGATAACATGTGATGTTATTAAGAACAATTCAACAACATTGGAAACAACAATATCAAAAAGTTATTCTCGCTATAAGGATGTATCTCTACATGTGCACAAAACTAACACCCATATAAAAAAAATTGAATGGTATTGGCATGAACCTCTTTGCAAAAATGAACATGACATGTTTTTGCAAGAATTAAAACTTGAAACAAATACAAACATGAGTGTATGAGGTTCATTATTTCACATATTCAAAATGATATGAAGTTACATCCTTCCTTGCTATTTCAAATTTGTAATTATTATGTAATGAAATGCCCTAATTGTGTGAAATAGTTGGTTAATTGTTGATCATGTAGCTTGGACCTTTCTAGGTGAAAGAATAAGGTCATGATATCATGACCTTAAGCAATATTTTATTCTAGGGTTAGTTTCAAGTCATTAAGTAATTTTAAATAATGAAATGAATTTTCATCAGAATATGAAGCCAAAATGTTTTAAAACATCATGATTATCATAGGCTACAATTTGAATAATTTCATTCCTCATATGACAGTATTATAGTAGATTGTGAAAAAAAATCAAACACACAAAGTCACCAAATTTTGAATTTTTTAATAAAATTGTCCTATTTAGATACTAAGTTCCAACAAGTTGCCAAAATATAGCACTAGTAGGATTCTTAGACTTTTCTAGTTTTGTTTCTGACTTATAACTAGATGTGGCTAATTCCTTTTGTGGACAATGTGATTACATCAAAAATTTGAAAACCAAAACCCTAGTAGTAGGTAATACCCTTATAAAAATTGTTGATGTGTTGAGGTGTCATTAAAATAAATCAAATGTCACCAACACACCATCCATTAAAAGCTTGTTATGATTAAGTTATGGAAGAAGGGCCCCAACTTGAGTCAACATGGGGTTTCACCTTGGGTTAACTAACCGTGTAAGTAAGGTAGGTAATTGGGTATGACAATTAGATTTTGTGCCATTATCTACTATGGAATTGTCATATTGATGTAATATGTACAATAAACATCACATATTACATATTGTAATGGGTGAAACCACAAAATTTATCTTTCACGTGTGTCGAAAGTGATAAAACCCACATTCTATGGTAGTGGATGTCAAGAGTTTTAGGATAACTATGTGTTTTTATCTTAATTAATATAAGTAACTTAGGGTAAATAAGGTTGGAATAGATTCCATTGTGAACATGGTTTCAAAAAATTTATGTTTGGGATAAGTAAGGATTTGTGTTATCAAAATGAAGTTTTCTGAATTTTGAAACCACCATACTTGTTATTTGTGTTTTTCTTTGCAAAGAAATGTTTTTGGTTTTATTTTTTCAAGACAAGTTTTGTACTTGGATTCTTGTTTAATTTTGCAAATTAATGATGTTTTGCAAGTGAATAATTTGTGAAATCCAAAAAACTTGGTCTAGTTTTGGTTAGTGCAAAACAACAATTCAATTTGTTTTTGCATAAAATTTTGGTGTTGGCAAGTGCTAGGAGGTTTTTTGAATTGTTAGCTTGATTTCTTTTGGGATTAACAACATGTGGTAGGAGATTTGTGTGTTGTTTTGTATTTGGTTACACTCCCTAGGGCTTTGAACTCCAATGGGGCCTAGTTTTTACCCAAAGTGTGGACTTTAGGAGGAACAAAAATGTTAACAACAATAGGCAACAATAGTAGCAATTGGCATGTTTCTTTCTCTTTCTCTATGTACATATACAATGGCATACACATACATGCATGATGTGTATGTATATTTTTCCTTGCACATATATGTGTGCACCATAGTTGCACCTATACATACATTTATAACATTTGTGTATACATAACATTTTTTTCAAAAATATTTGTTACCATGTGAAGGTTAGATGGACCAAGTGAAAGTTATGGGAATACCACTATTCATAAAAGGGCCTCTAAGTTGGAATTAACGGTACTTCTAAAATAATTTTCTTGGGCTAAGCGTTGGAAAAATTAACCCTTTATTTATCCTTTGTTTATTTCTTGCATAAAGTAGTCACTAGCCTCTTGGCAATTGAGGGATAGAAAAAGGGGACCCACAAGGATTATTGGACATGACATGAGGACAAGTCCAAATTACAAAGGATGTTTTCTAGCCACCTTTCAAGGCTTTGATGACAAAAGTAAAAAATATATGGATGCACATAGATGGGTCCACATTTTAAGTATATATATAAACATATTGAGCTTCATAGACATACCAATAAGGACATTCAATACCAGTCTTTCCTCTGAAAAACTTTGGGAACCATGTTTCAAAAGTTTATTGGTAGAGTTAATATGTGTGTTTGGTTGAACTATTGGTCACCAAATAGGGACTATTTTTATAAAAAAAACAAGCAATCAACCCCTTATTGCATTTAAATCGGTCTTTATAATTACAAATCGGATAAGGTTGGTATTTTTGAAAATTGCCCATGTTACAAACTCATGTACATTAAGGCTCTTAGATTTGCACACATTTACATGAAGGATATCAATGTAAGGTGTTGATAACAATTTTTATAATTCTCCAAAATGGAATTACTATTATTATAACTTATGAACTACCTAATGTAGTTGTAAATTCTAGTTATCAAATTTGGTTATATATATATAGGAGTGACAAGATACATGCAAGGATGTGCAAGGTATAACTATTTGTTTTCTAAAGCGGATTATTATAGCATGTTACCATTTTTCATATGGTAGAAGGGTTTTAAAAAAAAACTCCAAGTTGTTGCACTAATTGATCAAAACCTCTACTCAAGTTGTTACGAAAAACCAATTTATTCCAACTTTTTGCAAATTTTACATTTGGTAGAGGGCTTTGAATGTGTTGCATTAGTTTGAATAACCTAAAATTAGGTCTATGAAAACCAGAAAAACATTGTGCATTCTTGCAAGGATATGTAAAGTAGGTATATGTTCCTTTTGGAGGCAAAGGGGGTCACATTTGGTAGCCATTAGTACATTGTGTGGATATTTAAGAAAGGACTAGGTATTCAAAAATTAGCTTTTGGAATAAACAATTATGGTACCCAAAGATATAAAAATCAATGATCTTCTATTACATTCACACATTGTTGTTGGCCAAAATGTCCAACAATGAACATGTAACAAAGTAGGGGGTTTGGCATATGATTTTTGTGTGAACCAAATGGACTGATTTTTTAAAAATGATTAGATCATTAAACTTTTTGGTGGTTCTTCTATTATTTATTGTTGAAGCACATATTTTGCAAGTTTGGACGACATTGATAACAAGTCAAAGTGGTTGTGAACACCTGGTATTCCTCACTACCTATTAACATATTGTTCATGGCTCTTATGGGATGGGATTGGGTGAAGCCAACTTTGTTTACAAACCATGCAAAAACTATGTTGGGTCCATTCACAATTGGGGTACCAAAAAATGTGTCTAAATTTTAAAAGCTAGAAAGGACAACTTTGGAATTTAAAAAATTTGCATCATTGTAATTATATTGGATTTTTTTATGCCAATAGATAAAATGGTGTCATGCTAAATCAATAAAAAAATAATTCTTTTGGGGTATTATATAAATGTCCTTTTGATTCCTTTAAGCCTAAATATATTGTGTTTAAATTGCACCTCTCTATGAAAGGAATCAAAGAAATGCATTAAAAAATGCAATTGATGTCAATTTTCTTTTATGGATGAATAATGTTTACATCTATGTTTGGCCATGTTCATTGCATGCATTTGATTATATTAGAAACCATATTAAAATTTTGAAAGTAAGAAAATTCAATCTTCTGGGCTACAAGGAAAAAGACTTATTTTTTGGGTCATTTGGTTGATTTTTATATTCACTAAGCTTAATATTTACAACTTGAAGTGTGGGTCACATGTGCAAAAAATAATCATTCCAAAAAAATGTGAAATTGTTCATAAATGTTTATTCAAGCATTTTATGCATTTCTGGGTTTGAACCAAGGTTTAAATGCACAACATTGTACACATGAGAAAATCATCACCACCATATGAATTACCTTAGTTTAGATTATTCAAAATTTTCACTTAAATTTGTCTTATGTAGTTGTTATTTGCAAAAAATAATGTAAAAAAAATCCTAATATCCTCTTTCCTTTTTTTGCAACCCCAACCATGAATGAGGCCTACTATAAGCAAAAGGAAATTATGTTTAGGGGATAATTGATCATATCTCCATTTTTTTCCTATGTTCCATTGTAGACTTCTCACATTTTTTGATGTTATGGTAGGATTGTGACTCATTAGCAACCTTATAGATGGTCTAATTATGATGCATAGATTGGTTCATGGACTAAATCTTATATTAACCAAATATTACCACAATTTTTGGATAGTTTAGTTTTTTTGTTTTTGGTAAAAAAATTATTAAGATGCATTTAGAAGAAAAAGAATTGTTCTTAAAATTGTTTAGCCAAATGGCTTACATTTTTGACAAAAATGTTGTACAAGGATATGTTGTAATTATTATTTTTACACAAGGCATATTGTGTAAATACACAAGTTAAGATTAAATATTGATCTATATACTTTGATAGTAGCAAGATATTTAATGTATTTTTATTTATTTTTGGCAAAGAAAACTAACTAATCAATACAAATTTATCAAAAAACAAAATCTCTCATAGCAACAACACTAATAACAAGAGCCAAAGCCACCATTGCCATCACCAACCAAGTTCCAGGTTTGGCTAATTATACTTTGTTGCACAAAAGAAAAGAGGGCAACCTTACCTCCTCTTCATTGGCATCGATCATCATGAACATGTGGCAACAATGATAGGAGCATCGCCACTAGCACTTCCATCACCTGAACTTGGGCTTGATTCCAACACCAAGGAGAGAGGGTGGGTGGGGCCATCCTTATTATCGCTATTATTAAATGTGTGTGTCAAACAAGAAGGAACACAATAATAGTTGTGCAAGAAAGGAAGAAGAAGGAGAAGAAGAAAAATCTAGGAAAAAAAGGAAAAGAAAGAAAGATAAAAAGGAAGAAAACCTAAGAAGAATCGGCCACAACTAGTTACGGTGTAGCAAAACAAAAGGGAAAAGGGGAAACAAACAAGGAAGTGGCATGAAGAGCTTGGACACATTGATGTGAGCTCCAAGCTCACCTAAACCTCCTCCTAGACTTGCTAGGTTCAACATGTTAGGAGGTTTGCAAATTTTGTATTAGCCTTGAGATAAAAGGGGAGGGCAAGTCCAATTTAGATTTTTTTAATTTAAAAAAAATTGCTATACCTAAAGGATTTTATTTATTTATTCGTTATTAGTTTTTTTCATCCATAATTTGAATATTCCATCCATTCAGGGTTTTTTTTTTCATTTTTTAATTTTCATTTTTCACTTCATCAAAGATGCCAATTGTTCATCCATAATTTGGACAATAACTTTTCATCCATCCCCAAAACTTTGAAAGCCCATAACTTTTACATACAACATCGGATTGAAGTGTTATTTGCATCCTTGGATTTCTCTCATTAAGATCTATAAGTTAGAAGGTGTGCAAACCTTTTTGAAGACTACAAGTTGAGAAATTCAGAGGAGATTTTTATTTTTTGTGGGATTTATTTCACATTAAATTTTAAAAATCCATATCTTTCTCATACAAAGTGAAACTAGATACTATTTTCATCACTGTGATCTTGAAGAGGAAAGCTAGGTGTGTGGGAGTTTTTTGGACATTTAAAGATAGAAATTTTTAGAGGTTTTTTTTTCCTTCTTTAAGGTGCAAAATGATCTATAGCCAACATACTAATGCCAATAATTTGGCAATTCAACATTTTGCTAGTGAATCTCCCTTTTTGTACCTTACAAATGGAAGAGTGCCACACCATTAACGAATGTGGAGATATTTGAATTCTTGTCGTAATTAATGAACAAAAATTACAAAAATTGTGGTTTGTGTTGCATGATTTGTTACCCCACTTTGTGTTATTGGGATTACACTTGTTTTCATGTTTATATGTTGGTTGGGATATCAATCTTTCTAGGGGGTAAAGAGGTTATTAGGTTGTGTGCTTCTAGCCAACATCATAAGGCAAACACATGCTTATGTGATGACCTCCTACAAATTTATGAATATTATTTAGTAAAAAACCATTGGTGAAAGGCTATGTGCCTTCCCATGTGTGATGATTATCATAATGGACCCAAAGGTTATAATTGGTGTGGTTAATGGCCAAGCATTGGACAAGGCTACCACCCAATTTTGATTGTTGAATAAGTCTCACTTGACATCTAAGTTGCCCAAACATAAAAATTAGGGTTTATGAAAGTAAGGTTGTAATTTATATGATATTAGTCATTGTTGTAGGGTGAAATTGGGGTAATGACCGACAAACCCTAATGATCATGAGATCACATTGATGACTAGTAAACCACATTTGTTGTTTCCACAATTGTGAAGCCACAAGTATGTTTGGCCCTATGGAACGTGTCGGCGAATGTAGGTGCCTTAGCTAAATAAATGTTGGCATCCTTGGGTTTAAAAATTAAGAATTCTAGTTATGGGTTAAGCTACAATAAGTTCAACATCTCATTAGGTTTAATAACAACCCACAAGTGTAACAACCTTTTATATGGGCCCCAATTAACCTAACCCAATTTTGGTGAAACTTCAAAAGTTAACAACTAGAGTTTTGGGGTAATCTTGGGTTCATGGGATAGGATGGTAGGTTGGTCTTGTTTCAAGTGGACTACCATAGGGTGGGTGCCTTGGATAGAATAAGGTGGGGAGTAGGTTAGCTAAATTAAATTAAAACATGATTATTTTGCCTTACCTAAATTGGTTAAATTTGTTAGATAAAAGGGTACAAGTAAGGTGGAAGTGGCTTCTAAAAAGGTGCTAGGAATTAGGTTTAGGTTAGGACAACAACAATATGACCTTCTTTTTGAACATGGGAAGGGGGGTGGGAAAATATTGTTGACTATTTTTCCACCTCTCAAAGTGATGAATAATGTGTGATGGAGTGAAAGAAAGTGAGGATTAATGATGTGGTTGTGAGATCTAAATTGTTAGGGGGCTGGGCATATGACGAGAATGCAAGGTGGTGTAAGGGGGTGGTTGTTACATCATGGGAAGGTGAGTTTCCAAGGGGGTGGCCCCCAAACAACATGGTGGAAATGGAAGTAGAAGGCTACATTTGTTGATGATTACGGTTGTTTAAGGAAGGACTATAGGCGATGTTTTACTCAAAGGTGACTAAGGATGGAGGTATTACGAACTAATGTTTGGTTTTGCATGATATAAATAGAAAAGGGGGAGGAGAGGAAAGGAATAAGGGTTGATCTAAGGAGGAATAGAAGTCTACTCTTTTGGAACTAAGAGTAAAGAAAGTAGGGGGGGAAGAAAATAGGTTTCAAAGAGCTTGAACAAGCATTGAGTGTATGTGATTGAGAGTAGGAAGTGGAGTAATTAGAAAAGGAAGGAAGAAGAGGTAGCGTTGCTTCTAAACAGGAAGATGTTTTGTTACTTGTATGAGTAGGAGCTAGTTAAAGTAAGGAACACTAGCTAGGGATTAAAAACTCCACTATAATTTGATTTTCTTTTGAAGCGTGAAGCTTTGGTTTGAGAAGTCTTGCTCCAATTAATGCATTTGGTGTGTGTATGTGGTTGTGTTCTTGGTTGTAATTCCTTGGTTTAAGGTTTCAAATAATCATAATATGAATAAGGGGGATAAGGTGGTGAATAAGAAATTAAGGGGTTGTTGTCTGGTTCAAACAAAGGTAGAATATAAAAAGGTACCTGCAAATAGACATATAAGTTTATTAGCTAACTGTGACACCTTTTAGATGTCCTCCAAGGGGCAAAAGGGAGTGGTTTAGAGCAAGGTGTTAGGGGTGGTTAATTTTGTGCCTAACACCTTTGGTTCTAGTGGGTTTAAGGTTTGAATACCCATGGTTAATATTTAAACACCCAAGTTGGGGTTAGGGCTCACCACAAAGGTGACATAAGGTTTAGATATAAGTAGGTTCATTAGTGGATTACCAAGGGGGGGGGAGTGAAGTGTAGACCACCCATGCCACTTGCATTTTCATCTTTAAAAAATTTCATAGATTTAAAAATAGATTTATTTTCACATCCGATTTTTGCACCATTATTCTGGGACATGGAGGACATATATGGCTTTTCCAAAATACCTTACTCATATTTGAGGTGGTCCATACCATCGAACTAAATGATTTCATTTGAAAACTTGATCCATGGTGTGATATGTAATAATTAAGGAATCCCCAACTATTTACTCCTTCCTGGCCTGGAAAGGTTTAATCCAACATTTTGAAAAACCACCCATGGATGATTACCATGAATTCTATCAAGTCCATGAAGTTAAGATTGAATATTGGTGTCAATATTGGTCACCCAACTACTTTTCTGCTACCCAAGGATGATATTTTTCATCTATTGATGTAACTCCATCAAGGATTCATTTCTCAATTGGAGCCACAACTCTTTCCACACCAATTGCCATTAATAACACTCCTTCCACAAATGGGCAATTGGTTTTGTTTGTTTTCAACCCTATCACACAAAATTTCAAAGAATTACAAGCCAACTACTAAAGAGTTAGGATTGAAAAACTCATCACTTTGGATTTCATGAAAGTTTGCAAGACGCATATGCTCAATTGCGACTATTGATCAACGTGACTCAAGGGTTCATAGAGGCCCAAACAATTTAATCATGGTATGGTATTTTAGACAAGGAGTTTAGGTGACATGTGCAAGACATCATATTGAATTAGTCCATTTAATTGACCTTGGTACAAGTGTTCCAAATTTCAAAACATATTGAACTCAACATGATTGAAAAAAAAAATGATAACCCTTGGGTTCAACAAGGATAACCCAAATTCCTCTTCAACTTTTAACCTAACAAACATGTGGTCAACCAACTAAGGTAACACCACAAAAGGGCAACGGGCTTAAACAAGAACATAGTGGTGGTTGTTTATCATATTATGTGGAACAAGGGAGAAAGGATAATTGTTTGAGATGTGGTGGGCTTCATGCAAAAAAGGATTGCCCTAATCGTCATTAAGCCACTACCGTCAATTTAAACCCTAATCAACCTTATTATCATCGTGAGGTTTATGGTCATGATGTTGACCATTGTTTCACACTACATCTTAAGTTTCAATAAAACCAATCCTAGACGAAAAATGCAAGGAAATCCCAAGGTTGTGGCAAGGGCCAAAAAGGGAAGGCATGGCCAAGAAGGGGTCATCCACTAAGCCAACTTTGAACTAACCCAACACCTTGGAGGCATGGTTTGCAGAAATGGAGAATTCAGTGTTAAATATGGCATCAAGTATGGTGGCACAAGTGAAATCCAATGTGCTTGTGTTAAGGATGCCCCAAGATCAACAAGACACACCATTTCATGGTTCAAATTCAAGATTTTATGGGTTAAATTTTTAGGGCCATTGGCCTCAAATGATGACATTCTAGATATTCATAGGGATCATGTTTTAGAATGGTCAATGATGGAAACCTAATCAAAGTTTTAACAACAATACTGATGATTAAGGTAAGTGCTCGTCATGAGCCAAAATCATGAAATACTAATGAGAGGTTGGATCTAATAATAGGTTTGCCTACCATAATTTTTTATGTTGGTGGACACAATTTCCAATATTATTGGGAGGTTTACTTCTAGTGGTGTATTGGTTACAATTACGAGGATGCCTAGTTCCATGTTCGGAACAAGAACACCAACTAGTTTGTTGGGAGTGATAACAATAATATGTTAAACACCATTGCTTTTTGCCACAACTTTGGTTATGTAATTTAGTTTTCAACCAACGAACATGTGTCATTTAGCGGGGCCACATGATGTGAAGATGGGAATACCATAGGGATGTTAGCTGCACCGGTTGATGAATCAATACTTGTAATAACACTTCATGATGTTCCTATAACCAACGAGTTCCATTTGTTGTGGAGGTGCCAAGGCATGTAACAACAACCAAACTTTGAAAGCCCCCAACATGACCACCCATTGATTAAGCATGTGTTTTTCCCAGTGTGGTTGTGGTACATAATGAAGATGGAGTTTTTCAATTGATAACGGTATTTGGGATGACATTATTAACCCCAAAAGATTTTTTTGGATTTAAGTGCTCAACTTTTAATGTTGGGCAAAATAGTAATGGAAGGTTTAGGTTTGACCAATGTCGATTTGGAACTGTGTCCATACCAAATTTTAACATCAATGGGGCATTAGAGAGGGCTTAATGATTAACCAAACATGAAGTTGTCATCTAAGTTAATCCCACCAAACACACATATTACACCATAATGTGAGAATGTGTAGTGGTTACACATGATGTATTGGTTGGAGGGGTAATTTTGTACCCACTAAGGGTTACTTTGGACTTTTGGGAGGAAATCACCCATTGCCAAAGATGGCAAACAATAAACAATTGTAAGGATTTTTTGTTAGTTATTTTCATTAAAGGCAAAGTAAGAAAACCCAACAAGTCAACTATATTGGTTGGATTTTCAAGGCTTCCCCATGGGTTTGATTTATTGGAAAGCAACATCCATTAATAGGATATTAAACCCTCTAGTATTGAACTAGAAATGTTAAAGGCTAGTGGAAGGCCATTCATTAAGGCAAATGTGTATTGCATATATGTTGGAAAATGTCCCACCTTTGGGGGATTATCGACCAATGTTGGTAGCATGACACTCAATTTGAGCTTGGATTAGGGAGTTAGTGTAGGTGGATGTACATTAGTCGATTCATGTTCCCATCAATTTCAATGGATGCATATTAACTTAGCATTGGTCACCAGAGGTGATTCAAAATGCATATCGATTCATTCTAAAATCACCCACATGCTTGGTTGATGATATATACCTTGGACCTACGATTTGCTTATAATTACCACCAATTACCATTGAGGGAAGGTGACAAAATCAATACATTGTTCTAGGGAATTGATTTTCATGTAAAAATTGTTTATACCAATGGAGGTTTTTGCCATTTGGTTTGAAAAATGCCCCTACAAAATTTCAAAAGGTGATGGATTGGATGTTGGCAAACTTCAACTTTGCCAAATGTTATATTACTGATGACATCATTGTTTTCAACCCAACATCATCTACATGAGGTGTTTGGAAGATTTGAAAATCATAACTTTAAATTTCACTTAAGCAAATGTTAATTTTTTAATATTTAGATGGAATATTTGGGTCATATGATTTATCCAAGTGGATTGAGGTTTCAAAAGGCCAAGGTTGATGCCATTTCAGATGTTCCCTGATAATAAATGTTAGTCAATTACGAACCTTCTTGGGCTTATGTAATTATTATTAGAGATTTGTTAAAGGACTTAGTAGCATTGCTAAACCTTTGAATTAATTGACACACATTGATAAAGAACATTTGGGGTGAGGCACAAGCATAAGCCTTTTAGGAATTGAAGGTTCGACTTTCATCAACTCCCATCTTGAGGCGACCCATTCAAGGAAGACCATTCCAATTACACATTGATTGGAACGTTTTAGGCTTAAGAGATGTGTTTGCTCAATTTGATGATGGGGTGTTTGCAAGCTAAAATGTCCATTTTTGGATGTCATTACATCAATTTTTCTACACCTTTGAATGGATTAGACTATGTTTCATGTCAATTTTTTTGTTCTATGAAAAGGGATTCATTTATGATTCTTATACAATTTATTGTGATACAAAACTAAAATCATTTAAATATTTCCACATCACATGATGGATTTTAAACTATAGACAAGCCCCTAATAAGTTAGAAATGGACTCATTATAATCATGGTTTGTAATAAATTAACACCTATATTTGAAATTCAAAATGAGGCTTATTAACCATTTCAATTATGATGAAAGTTTGATGGACTTTTAATGACACCAAAACAATGAAAAAAACAAAGTCCCTCATGTTCACATTTTTTGGAATTAAATTGAATTTTTCCACAAAAAATGAAATTTAGGTTATACTATAATGACATGTGGCATTATTTTAAAGAAAAAATGAGTAATTTTATAAATGCAAAAGTTTATATTTTTGGCATGTAAAAAATACACAGTGAAAAACCATAAAATGGACTTTATTATGGACACAAAAATGTTCCACTCTAGTTTGTAAATGCACGATGATGGTTGAAAATTAATTGTGGTGGCATATGCTAGTTAGTCTAACAACAAGATGGGGGTTAAATATAACTCATATGAGGGGGAGTGCCTTGTAATTGTTTGGGTAGTTTCATCATTCCAATTTGTTAATTTTATGGTAGTTCATTTTAGTTATAAATTATTACCCCCTTTAGGGTTTTGATGGAATCACATCAATTCATAGGAAAGTTAACTAGATGGGCACATTTTTTACAATAATATGCTTTTGATATTATCCACAGGGCTAGGGTTAATTACGATGTTAATGGGTTGAGTTGGAATCAAAGTTCTAGTGAGGAGGATACCAGGGGGGTTCAATGGCATGGTGATATCAATTTGGAGGTGGTACCAAGATGGCATGCTTCCACATACCTTGTTGGGATGTTATGGGGATGTACGTCAGGTAGGACCAAATAGTGGGGATTCCAAAAAAAAGATATTGAATTAGAAGGCAATGGTGCCTTATATATGTGTTGATTCATATATTATTGCATATTTGTAGGCTTCCATTTGACATGATGTTATGGCAATAGTTAGTTTAGATGATTTTATAGTGTGGCTTCAAGTATGTGAACATAAAACAAGTTTATTCAAACATGTCATGCCTATGGTTATGGATAATCTAACAATTGTTTGACACCGGGATACTTTTTGATATGCCATAATTTATGAAGGTGGTTATTGGTCTTAGATTTGTAGGTTCAAGCGTGGAGATTTGTGTATTCATAGTAGATAAAATTGATTACTTTGGATGTGATTGCATGACATGTTATTCTACATGTGCGAAAGGTCCTACCTTTTGCAATTTTATTGTTGTAGGGTTGGGAAGGATCATGTGCATAATTGTTTATTGTTTCTTGTTTTTCATGTGGATAGTCATGTGGACCTTCATTTAGCAGTTGTTCTTGTTGGACTCCATTGTATGTTGTGTGGGCAAGTCATAAAAACTACCACCATGTTGATTTGTGATTAATGCTCAAGAGGTTGGCATATGGGGTGTTTGACACCACCCATTGCAAGAAATACCAGTCAACAAATGGTTTTGTCTTCAATTGCACCAAACAAACCTACGTTTTTATTCATGTAGTTAGATGGTAGGATGTCTTAATTTTTTTTCCAATGGGACACTATTAGTTAAGGATTTGGGGGATTATAGCTAGGTGACTAACAATGGGGCTTTCATTTGCACCTGCTTATTGATCTTCTCACCTTATGTTCAATGTGTTTACTTCTAGGAAATGTTTTGTAAGGTATTTCATGTGGTTATATGGCTTCGAAAGACTTTAGCTCTAGATAAAGGGGTGGTTTGCATAGGATGCACTAAATTTATAAAGTTTTATGTTGTTTAATATACGTGTGTTGATAGTGATGGTTCTAGGTGTTGACATTGGAATGCAAAACAATTGTGAATTTTTTGTTGATAGTTATGTGTTTTTATTTTAATTGTCATAAGGAATTAAGGGTAAATAAGGTTAGAATTGGTTCTAGTGTGAACACAACAATTTCAAACTTTTCATGTTTGGGATAGTTAGGGATTTGTGTGATCAAAATCAAGTTTTTTGAATTTTGAAACAACCATACATACATAGTTGTTTTTGTTTTGCTTTGCAAAGAAATGTTGTTGATTTTGTTTTGTTAACGCAAGGTTGGTTGGGATTTGGCTTCGTGCTTACTTTTACAAGTTAACAACGATGTTTTTGAATATGAATAGTTTGTGAGTTTGGTCAGAATACACTACATTTATGAGATTTTATGTTGTTTAGTTTACGTGTGTTGATAGCAATGGTAAGATCTTATGTTGTTTAGTTTATGTGTGTTGATAGCAATGGTTGTTGTAAGGGCCAAAATTGAAACACAAGACATGGACATGCAAATATATAAATGCATGTAGATGGTTAGTTAAGTAGTAGGTTAAACCCCATAATAAGTTAGGACTAGGTTGGATAGGGTTTCCACCCATCTATCCATTTATTCATTCATTCATTCATTCATCCGTTCCTCTAATGGATTGGTTACTAGCATAGTATGATTGGCTGAAGGATGGATGAAAACTGTTTCTTGTCCATTCTTTGTCCAGCCACCCATCTATTCATTCATTCATCCATTTCCTCTAATGGATTGGTACTATCATACTATGGTTGTCTGAAGGATGGATGAAAAATTGTTTCCTGTCCACTCTTTAGCCATCCATCCATTTATTCATCCATTCTGCTGGTGTCTGTGGGATAAGACAGGAGGAGCATTGCTTGGTCGCTCGCTTCGTGGCTATGGCGCTCACTCCCTCGCTGCGCCACCCACACAACAACAACGCACTCAAGCTTCAAGGTTTGTCCTCCGTCCCGCCTATGTTGGAGACCAAAATGGCATCAGAGAGACAGACAGAGACAGAAAGAGAAGGAAAAAAAAATTGGGCGACAACATAGAGAGGCTTAGGATGCAAATCAGTGGAATTGAACAGTGTGGGATTGAAGAGGTGGAGCGAAAAGGATGGAAGAGCTGATGAGTTCCGCACAACTGCAGCGAAGAAGCTAGGTGGCGGCTTTTCTCGACAGGGAAGGGAGTGGGGACTGGAGTGGTGGACCGAATGCTGAGCAGGTAGGTACCTATTGATACCTCCTTTCTTTCAATTTCCTATTTCTAAACATTCTGCTTTCCTAGAGTTCTGGGGTTGTGGATGGATATCTATGTATTAGGGTTTCAGTACCTATCCAGTGTGTCATGGAATTTCTGAATCTCGGTTTCTGCATTGTGAAATGAACTAGGGTTTCTAAGGGTTCCAGGAAAGAGCAGCAGAACTCCTGCTACTTCTTCATGATTGGTGATGGGAGAGGTACTTGGCCTTTGTGTTGCTGGAATTTAGCTGATTCCCTTTCCAAACCCTAGATAAATCCTCTGTCTCACTAGGAGCTTTTGGTCCAGCTCCTCAATATGAGTCTGTTTGTGAACTTTTCAGTTCTTTTCTATAAATTGCAAGGTTTTGCATTGAGTACAAATCCAATTCTTCTCTATTTCACCAGAAAATTCAAAATAGAAATTGCCAGCTCTTGGATCCCAAAGGCATCAGCAGCAATTCTTGTACCCTTTTTTTGTATGATAACTACACAATTCATATTTGCAAACAGGAATAAAAAAAGGCTTTGCAGATATTGGAAATATGCTGTTGGATGGAATGTCCAAAATGATTTGGTGACGAACCCACCCTCTGTGGAAGCATAAGCTTAGTAGTGTTGGGGTTTGTTGGTTTTCCATTTTTTGGTGTTCAGTTGTTCCATTTCCATGGTTACAGTGGATAGGTGTATGCATCTGCAAGTTGCCAGTGTTGATGAAAGACTGTGGCCTAACTGGGAATTCTTGGAAGAGAGAGTAGGGGTTCCAATGCGGAAGCTTCCAACGTGGTTGCTCGCTGCCCACAGCTGCTAGTTGTCAGCATCTTTGGAAAGTTGGAGCCCACAGCTGCATGCTTAGAGGCACTTGGAGCACACGGCAAAGAGTTGGCCACAGTGGTCACCCGCTTTCCACAGACACTGGTGCATAGTGTGGAAGAAAAAGTTGTGTCCTGTACTTGCATTCCTTGAGAGTCTTGGTGTGAAGCCAGAGAACCTCTCCAAGGTAATGTTCCTTCAAAATAACTCCAAGGTTCAAGCCCCTCATACTGACAGTCTCTAGATCAGAAAGACTAGGTCTTTGTTCACAAGAAGGAGAGGACAGACATTGACTACTGGTTGATCTAACATCCTTTGCTTCAGTGGATAGGTTTTACTGCATTGCCCACATCTCCTCAGCTACAGCATTGAGCACAAGCTGAGGCCCACTGTGGAGTTCTTGCAAAGCCTGGGACTGGCAGTTAAGGATATTGGAAGGCTGCTCACTCATTTCCCCAACATGCTTGGCTACAGCATTGAGAAGAGACTGCATCCATCTGTCAAGTTCCTGCAAGCTCTTGGAATCCAGAAAGAAACCCTTCAAAAACTAGTGACTCTCTTCCCACATGTCTTGTGCCGCAAGGCTGACAAAGTTTTCAGACCTGTTGTTGAGCATTTGCATAACATAGGTTTCAGTTCTCAGCAAGTGGCCACCATAGCTGCAGGCTATCCACCTGTTCTCATAATAAGCATTCATCACTCACTGCAGCCAAAACTGGACTTTTTGGTGAAGGTGATGAGTCGTCCAATCGATGATGCAGTAGACTATCCTGCCTTTTTTGGTTCCAGTTTGCATCGAACAATTAAGCCGCGTTACAGGAAAGCTCCAACTGCATGCTGATAGCTGCAGCCTTTCAGATATGTTGGATTGCAACTACACAAAATTTTCTCGTTGATTCCCGCTAGCTACCTCATGATGATTAGCATCATGCTATAGAGACTGATAATGGGTGCCATAGTTTTGAACACTAAAGGCCTAACAGAAGATAGCACATTGAGGTAGTGGTCAACCCGAGTAGTAGTTGGGAACACATTGTTGAGCTGTAGAAAGAATTTCAAGAGTTGGGGCTTGTTACCCAGGGGAAACCAAAATGAAGATGGTGGAAAATTAGCTTCGCTAATCAAAAACTTCAATCCAAAAACCAATCATCAACAAAGTGAGAGGACCAAATTACCATCATTTGGAAAAGGATAAGAGATCGATAGTAAAGGTTTTGAAGAGAGCAGCGCAAATGCATTAGGTTATAATAAGGGTGATGCGGTTTGTTTGTACCTTAAGCATGTATTTTGTGCATCTTTTATTCCTAAAGGATATATCTAAGCTTGCACTAATGACAATTGATGCTCCTCTCTCACATGAACTTTTTCATTTTCATTGTCTTCCAAATATAGATAGACTTTTTTTTTTTCCAATTTGGTGATGTAGTAGGAGTGGCAATCCATCCATAAAATGATATAGCCAAATTTGGCTATAGAAAAAAATAGGAAAGTAAAAAACATTAAAGCATCCTTGTATATTGTTGGCTACTTTATTGGAACCTGATGTAGAATTTGGCATTTTTTAAAAATTAATAGATCTGAATATTTGATGATCAGAAATCCCCCCCAAATTTTTATTTTTTTTTCTCATTTATGGCAAGAGTTATGTTGCCAAAAATACACAGGATAGGACTTTTGGCCCCAAAAGCACATGAATTCAACACCAAAATAATGGGCCATGTACTTTGGCTACTTCGCCTTTGGGTTTCTGGCCTTTGGCCCTAGTGTGAACCGGAGACTAGCCCACGTATGACCTCTCAGCCAAAAGGCAGTGTAAAGATCCTTTTATCCTCATACGGTTGGAGATTAATACGGTGTCCGTATAATTGTGGATAATATACGGTATCCGTATACCTAATTGGAAAAAAGTGTAGCATACGATAAACCCTAAAATGGGCTTTTCGGATTTCAGTGGGTGGTGGCTGAGGGTTTTGCAAAACCCTAGAAACTTTTCCTCCCGAGCGCTTGGTCGTTGCTTGCGGATCGATCGGTCGCAGAATCGGTTGTTTTTTATTCCACGCGTAGAGTTTGCATTGCTTGTGGGTCGGCCAGAAAAAGCTCACAGATCTGCAGAAGAGGAGGAGGAGAGAGAGAAGAGACGACGGCGTTCTAGGATTAGTTGGAACAAGAAGTGGGTTTTTGGGTGTTTTTGTTTTAATTGGCGAGGTCTCAGTCTGTGTTTCTGTGTCTCTCTATGGGCACGACGGAGCCGCTAGTGTCGGAAGTGGAAGGGATGTCGCTGGTTGCGAGAGAGGTTGTGGCCAAGGCCAAGTACAGTGGAAGAGTCATCATCAATGCCATTCTGGGGAGACAGGATGGAGGAATAGCTTTGATAGGACAGAAGGTGATAGTGGGAGGATGGGTGAAGACTGGCCGCGTCGTCGGGAGGAGTACCTCAGCGTTTTTGGAGCTCAATGATGGCTCTTGCAGTGCCAATCTCCAGGTAATATATGCTTATTTTTCCTCCGTTTTTTTAGTCCCCTCTTTGATCCCTTTGGCGTTGCTGATGGCATTTTTTCTTTTGGGTCGTTTTGTTCCTAGTGGAAGACATGATTTAGGGTTTTGATTTTCCACAGTTGATTGAGTGATTTGCACATTGGATTTGCTTGCAGGTTCTTGTAGATGCAAATGTGGCGGCTGAGAAGCAGCTTGCACAAACTGGGACTTGTGTGTTGGTGGAGGGGACACTGAAGGAGCCTCCTGAAGACAAGAAACAGAAAGTTGAACTTCTTGTGGAAGATATACTGCATGTTGGGCCGGTGGATTCCTCAACATATCCAATTGCAAAAACCAAGCTTCCACTGGAGTTTCTCCGGAACCACATGAACTTGCGGGCCCGGACCAACACAGTATGTGAAATCTCTCGTTCTGCTCTTTGTTTTGTTGCCAATTTTCTTTCCTTTCCTATTCATATGCATTGCAGTTTCTCTTGGAAAAAAATCAGAATATTGATGAACCTGGTATGTATGTATGCATTCAGATTTCGGCTGTTGCACGGATCCGGCATGCACTGGCATTGGCAACACACACATTTTTTGACAAAAATGGATTCCTGTGGGTGCACACACCAATCATCACTACAAGCGATTGTGAGGGTGCTGGTGAGATGTTCCAAGTGACTACGCTTTTTAGTGAGGCAGAGCGAAGAGACCAAGAATATGCGGCTAACCCACCCCCCACTGAGGCTGAGGTTGAAGCATCAAGGGAAGCAGTACTGCAGAAGGGGGAGATTTTGAAAGATCTCAAGTCACAGAAAAAGAACAAGAAAGAGATTGAGCCTGCTGTGCAAGTAAATGTTCTTTCACCTTCATGAAGTCCATAAGTTTTTCCATGCAGCACTGAAATTGGGAAGCTTGTAAGTTTGTTCTGTGCACTTGAGATGCTGTTGTACAGTAGCATTTTAATTTTGGATATGCCTGATTCTGGAAAGATCTTTGTGGTTTGCAGGAACTGATGAAGGCGAAAGACATAGTTAGTCGTCTAGAGGAGCGCTTGAAAAGAAAGCCTGGTATGCCTCGAAAGGATGGGGGAGAGATTGATTACTCAGCTGACTATTTTGCCAGACAAGCTTTCTTGACTGTGTCTGGACAGCTGCAAGTAGAGACTTATGCTTGTGCACTTAGCAGTGTGTACACATTTGGTCCAACATTTAGGGCTGAGAATTCACACACAACTCGACACTTGGCTGAATTTTGGATGGTTGAGCCTGAGATTGCCTTTGCAGACCTCCAGGTATGGGACCAATAAACATTTGTGCAGGAATGGTCTATCTCTCCAGCCACTGGCTGTTTGATGAGTCTCAAGTAGTTCATAGCTTTTCTAATTCATTTTTTGGCACTGTTTTCCTGGTCACCTTTGCCATGGGATTTTGTGGTTCACAAAAAGAAATCAAGTTGAGTGTTTGATGTGGTGGTGCAGGATGACATGAACTGTGCAGAGGACTATGTGCGGTTTCTGTGTCAGTGGTTACTTGACCACTGCCTGAGTGATATGGAGTTCATGAATGCCATGTTTGATAAGACAGCCCTCAGTCGTCTCCGGATGGTGGCCTCAACTCCCTTCATTCGAATCACATACACAGAAGCCATTGACATTCTCTCAAAGGTGAGAAATGCTGTGCACACCTAATTTACAGAGTGTAGGGACAAAGGTCTGCATTACAAAACTATACTTTCTGGTGTGTAGAAGCTTGTGTTTGTTGCATTCCAGTGGAGATATTGCATCCGAGTTGTCACCAGTGGTGTGGCTTGCACAAGGATAATGTTGACCTCGTTGATTACCTATGTCTCTTACCAGCCAACTTCATGACCTAGTCTTTCAGTACTTGTAGAAATGTGACTAGCTCTGAACACAGAGGTTATATTCTCTCTGCTTGAAATTGTTGGCAAATTATTGTATGCTTATCCACACCCACTGTTGGGAGCTGATTGATTCAGGGTAGTCATTGCTGCTAGTGAATGCTATTCATAGTGAAAGTGATGATCTGATACCTTGTGATTGACACTCAAAATGTCATGACCACACTCATTCTTGTTATGTTAGTTTTGGTTTAATAGAGCTGACACAATTGTTAACTTCAAAGTATTATTTTAGATTTTTCTCTGCAATTTCATAGATATTCTGCTTATTCTGCTGTTCTCCATGTTGATTGCAGGTTACTGACAAGCAGTTTGAAAACAAGGTTGAGTGGGGAATTGACTTGGCTTCTGAGCATGAAAGGTGGGTACATAAGCTTATTCTAGAATGTTCCTTGTCTTTTCATTTGAGATGCTTAGAGAAGTATGAAGACATTGGTATGAGGATAGAAATCTGAAGACAGTTGCTGTATAAACACAGTAAGCAAGGTTTGGATTGCTGATTGTAGTTGATTTTGAGTGTCTTGCTGCAGTATTTTAGATCTTTAGCTATTACCCTTACATTTTAAAATGTATGTGTGCAGATATTTGACAGAGAATGTGTACAAGAAACCTGTAATTGTGTATAACTACCCTAAAGACTTCAAAGCATTTTATATGCGTCTTAATGATGATGGCAAGACTGTAGCTGCTATGGATGTACTGGTTCCTAAGGTGTGCCCCTCTACCTTTGTCTCTCCTGTTGGGAGAGTACTGTAGCAATGTACTTGTTTGGTTCCTTTTTTCACTTTCTGAGACTCATGGTCTTCTACTGAAAACTTCTACTGAAAGCCTACAAGTGCAGTAATTTGTAAAATTATGTTTCTTGTTGTAATACAATAAACCTGAGAATCTCTGATTTGTGTAGGTTGGGGAGCTGATAGGTGGAAGCCAGAGAGAAGAGCGCTTTGATGTCCTTATCAGCAGGTATAGTTTGATGGTTTCAGCCCTGCATGTTCTGTGACCCCTCTGTGTTAGAGGTTCATTTTTCCTGTGGTTAGCTGAGTTTAGAAAAACTCCTACCCTGCCAAGCTTGTTGCAGCAGATGCTGTCTGACATTTTTATTAGCCATGTACTCTTGAGTGCTACCTGGCATTATGACCAGGTCTTCCTGTTGCTTCCATAAAGGTGACTGAATCTCACAGTGCAGATTTTTGTACAATTTTGTGTCTTAAAACTTTGATCAGATTACTATATACTTATCTACAGCACTCACTGTTTGGGAGCTGATGAAGTCAGTTCGGAGTAATGGCAGCTAGTCACTGCCATTCATGACAAAGGTGATGATGTGATACTTTGTGAATAACACTCACAAGGATACAAGCACACTCATCTTCATGTTGTTTTCAGTTTGGTTGGAACTGACATGATGTGGTTACACTAAATGTTATTGTGGAGTTCCCTCTGCAATCATAGTGATATTGTCAGCAAGTTATGATCTCTTGGGTTATGGGTTTAAGATGTAGGGAAGTAATTTACATGTGAGAACTAACTTCTCTTCATTTGCTGCTATTTTTTCTTTTGGGGTTTGAAGGGAAATGTTTGGTTTTGTGCTGAGAGTTTTTGTTGTATTCTGTGTTTGCAGGCTGGAGGAGAAGAATCTACCACAGGAGCCCTATGAGTGGTATCTTGACTTGCGCCGCCATGGGACAGTGAAGCATGCTGGATTTGGGCTAGGCTTTGAGCGCATGGTGCTGTTTGCAACGGGTTTAGAGAATATCCGAGACACAATACCCTTCCCTAGATATCCTGGCAAAGCTGATCTTTGAATTGCCAGTCTGGATTTTCTGGACAAGAGAAAGGATGTAGGTATGTAAGAGTCCAGGTTCATTTGAAGTCTTACCTCAAACCAGTTCAAAGCTGTCACAGTTTACATACTTTTATGATCAGGCCTGCCTATGTTTCCATTATTGGACATTGCCCCTTATATTCCAATTGCCCATATTGGGTCTTACTATTCGTATTTCCTGATTTCTTGATATCCCTTGTCAGTGCTTTTCTTATTGCAAACTCTGCCAATGAGTGGGGGCCTGAGTCTCTAAGAGAGTGGTCATACAAGTGATTATGTTGTCTCCTTCAGAAGGCTTTGTTAGAAGACGAGAGCCATTGATAGGAGTATTATAAGACCTGAACAGAATTGACCAGTAATTATCACAAGATTGTTGTGCAAAACCATAGAAATGCATAATTAGCTTGGTAAGAAAATGCATGATTTGTAATGTATCCACTTTGTTCATGGGATAATTTGTACATAAGAAATGAGCTCCTGCAGTAGAAAATAAAGAGTCATAATTGAACTACTGAAGTAAGAAGTTTTCTTCTGTGATTGCCATTGTTTTGTAAATGGCAGTGTGATTTCTGTTTCTCTTTCCTGGTTTGCTCCTTTTTTATGACTTCTGTTTTCATTGAGTTTAACCTGCATAGTAGGTCCATCATCTTCACAATTCCCATGTAGTAATACTCCACCTGGTTTGCAGCAGGTTGGATTAATACTCCACTGAGACGGCCCCAGGACCAGGATGCTCCAAATCTGATTCAGATTTTTTACCCATACACCTGAATTTGAGATTTCCGGCATGGTGATGTCTTGTTCAGGGACATCCCACCAAGATGTAGGGGCAGCAAGCAACCTTTCTCATGGAACCTGCGGTTGTGAAACTAAACTTCACCGATCTTTTGATTTAAAAAAACCCTAGTCACCAGAACAAGGTCCGAACAAAAATACTAACATTATTTTGATTAAGAACAGCCTAATCACTGCAACATGTTGAGCTTTGATAGCTTATGGAAATACTTGTATGTAGTGTGGGCTTGAACAGGGGGGAAATTTATGAAACACAATCTCCTGTCAATAGACTATACAGGAAAGCTGCTGAACACAAGTGAGTGCACAGGGGTGTTTCACGAAACAAAATGCTCACCCATGAGGTCATTACAAGGAAGGAAGGAAGGAGGTTCTGTTTTTCTGTGTGTAAAATAGATGGCTACATCAACTCAAAGCATGTAACCAATTTGTCATTACATCTTTGGAATCACACCCAAACAGCCTCACACAACAATAGACAGAACCTCCAACATGCAACGCCATAGCCACTACCATCTGCAGCAATTCAACATACACCCTAGCTATCCACTACAATGTTCACTATGATGTTCATTGTTCATCTTGTCATTAAACTACACAAAAAGAGATTTTTTGCCTACTTTTTACATCCAATACCCACACCATCTATCTTGGTATTCTTGGTCAATCTTTGTCGCCTAGGTTAAAGGTGTAATAGTGCTAATAAATCCTTTAATAAATAAACCATTAATAATAGTTACATAAGCTTAGAAAAGCTTGTAACTAATTAACATATGATGGCTATGGGGACTTATGAGATGGTTTCAACCTTGGCCTTTTGAACCTTTAATCCACAAGAATAGATTGTATGACCTTAAGTATTCCACTTGAGTTTGAAAGAATCAGCACTTGCTCGGATGTAATTTAAGGTTAAGTTGAATGGCCTTAAATTGATTGAACACCTCATATAAATGTTATGTGTGATTTTTGGAAATGTTAAAGATGATGATAGTCGATGTGGCAATTAACAAAATTGAAGCCTATTAGCACCTAAGCAATAATGCATTGAAATTTTATAGAAGGCATTTTTAAACCAAAGGGAAAATTTTGTCATTATTACAAATAGTCCTTCCCATGAACATCTATCCTCAAAACATCATCTTGACTTTGTCGCCTTCCTCCAATGGCAATTGATAGTAACTAGAATGCAAGTCCAAAATGTTGAAAACCTTAGCTTGTCTAAGGCATCAAATATCTCTTTTGGTAGGGGCATGGCACATTTGTTAAAGTGTGTTCACTTGTTCACCAACCAATAATTTTCACATCTGACATTTTGTCCAATTGCCAAAAATATCCTTTTGGTTAACATAAACATTATTGAAACATAAACACCCTAAATGATTCTACCAATCCATCAATCAATAATTGTGTTGTTTGGGCCTAAACCACGGTTTTCTCCATTTCATTAAGCTTATAAGATCACCTAAAATTTGGATTATCACCTCTTAGTATGAAATAAAATTCTTGTCCTTTCAACTGGCTTAATTTTTTTGAATGGAATGCAAAACATTTAATATTGTAATAGTCATTATGTTTTACGCATATCACCTCTTATATAATTATTGGACCAATATTTAGTTTCAATGTTTATACAAGCATTTGTACCTTGGGTTGGGACAACGAATTCTCCCCATTGTTTGAAATTGCGAGGGTGGCCTATATTGTTATGCAAAATGTGGGGAGGTGTTGATTTATCCCCAACTTCCTTCCCCACACCCGCACCCAAAAATCCCCCTTAGCATTCATGATCTCACAACCACCCAGGATGTACAACTCAAATTGTTATAACATCCTCTCCTTTTGCACTAACATAGTTGTTCTAGTTGTGGGTGCAACATGTTTTGACCTAGGTTCAGTGGGTGCGTGTGATCACTAGAAGAAAAATTGAATTTTGTGATCAATGCTTACAATTAGATTTTAATTGCAAATAGCATATATGATTAAAATCCCTCTAGTCACAAAAGTCAAGTTGCATGTGACCATAGTTGTAAATGACATGGATTGTAAATGAAAGAGATAAAATTCAACAAAATCCGGTCCCCTCCTTTGACTAACCATATGTGTATTATCATTTGCAACTACTATTTGACTTTCTTAGTCAACAGTAAAAATGAATGATGTTGCCATGTGTCAAAACAATTATTTTAATTTTGAATGAAATCTTGAAAAAAAAGTAAAGCATCCAATTTGTGTGTTCATGATTGTGACACGTGGCAAATCCACAAATATTTCAAATTCTATATATATAGTTTGGTAGGTATATAAGTAGGTAGATAGGCTAGGTAGATAGGTAATAGGTACGAATTCACCTAAACTAGTAGGTAGGTAAGTAAATACATAGGTAGGAAGGTTAAATAGGTAATTGGTTTTGCAATTTTGTTTTTGGTTTAACTTTTAGGGTCAAACCAGTATGATTGGTGTATCCAAAATGGCATTTGTGTTTGAATTTTATTGTGTTATTTTAATTATCAAGTGCACCTTCTTACATAGTTTATAAAATTGAAAAGGAGGATAAAAGATATGGGATACATTTTATAATTGCAACCTAGTTGCAAACTAATTCCTCTAATTTACAATTAGTTTATGACTAGGTTATGAATATAAAATATATCCCATATTTTTTGTCCCCCCTTTCAATTCTTTAAAATATATAAGTATGTGTGTACTAAAATAACTTAATTTCGCTAAACTTTAACAAAATCTTGGCTAAACATTGGCTAAATAAAAATTTGGCTCAACCTTGGTTAAAATTTGGCTAAATTAAAAATTATCTAAACCTTGACTACATTAAAAATTGGTTTATTTTTGGTAAAACTAAGAAAATTGACTAACCTTTGATTACATTAAAAAATGATTAAATTTTGGTTAAGGGTGAACCCATCCTTGGGTGGCACCACTAGGAATCACCTCAAGGAATGGTTAATGGTTAAGGAACCAAAAACAACCAATTCATTTTTATGGGCTCTTTTTGTTAAATGTTTTCACTACTATAAATTAATATTTTTTCATGTTTATTAATTGCATGCTTTAATATATTTCTTAAAGTTTATTTGAGAATTTAAAAAATTTAAAACATTTAAAAATTGATATTCTTGATTAAATGGCCCCTTAAAAAATCGACGGCCTCAACTTTGGAAATTCATCACCAAATCATATTTAATCAATTAATTGCCAAATAAAAACCTAAAATAGAATGAGTTCCAAATTAAGTTAGGAAAAAAAATCATAAAAATAATTTCAAATCATGTTTGAAATTGGTGTTCCTAATTAAAAAGTTCAAGGAAAAAACCAACGCTACCTTTTTGAAACTTTTAAAAAAATGAGATGATTAAAAACATCAAAATACACTATATTTTTTATATTACTGGGTTTTCAAAATCTATGGAACCTAATAAATGTATTCATAAAACACAAATTATGAAAATGTTCATTTAAATGTTTCTTATGATTTTTCAAAGTTCAATGAGTTTAGGAAAATCAAAGTGTGATGTTCCTAGTGGTACCACCCAAGGACATGCTTGTCCTTAAACTAAAAAAATTGATTAACTTTGGTTACACAAAAAAATGGTTAAACTTTGGTTAAACTAAAAAAATTGACTAACCTTGGTTAAATTAAAAAGTGGCTACATTTTGGTTAAACTAAAAAAATTGGCTAAAATTGGCTAAAATTGGCTAAAACAAAACTTGGTTAAACTTCAAAATGGCTACATTTTGGCTAAATTAAACAGATTGGTAAACCGTAGCTAAATCAAAAAGTCTAAATTTTGGCTAAGTTAAAAAAATTGACAAAACTTTAGTTAAACTAAAAAGTGCTTAAACTTTGGCAAAAAGAAAAAAAAACTTGACAAACATTGGCTAAACAAAAAATTGGTTGAACTTTGGTTAAATTAAAAAAATTGATGAACCTTGGTTAAATTCTAGTTAAACTAAAAAATGCCTAAATTTTAGTTAAATTAAGAAAATTTGGTGAACTATGAACCTTGATTAAAATTTGGTTAAATAAAAAATTAGTTAAACCTTGACTAGAATTTTGAAATGATTAAACTTTGGTTAGATAAAAACTTGCTTAAACCTTGGGTAAACTTTGACTAAACTAATAAAGTAATTTTTTTGGTTAAATTAGAAAAAATGGATGAACCTTGGTTAAACTAAAGAGTGGTTAAACTTTTGTTAAATTTGAACAAATTGGTTAAACATTCCTTAAAGTAAAAAAAAAATTTTTTTGGTTAAATTGAAAAAGTCAATTGAACTCTGGCTAATTTTTAAAGTGATTAAATTTTGGCTAAACTAAAACTCAAAATTTGTTTCAACCTAAGGTTGTCACAACATCCAAGTGTCCGCCATCCTTCAAGACACAACATGTTCGTTTGGATGTTAAAGCTACCTAACATCACCTCAAAATAAGGTCAACATAAGTCAACCTATGCCAAAGGGAGATGAGGTTGCTAGGGGGAAAATTAGGGACAACTTAAAATCATGTCATTTGGTCACCCATAGTCTTGCAATGATTAAAAAAATTCAAATGATGATCGAACATTTTTCAAATAATGACCAATTTTTTTTGGAAACAATAATTTTTTTTCAATTGCTAGATCAATGGTGGAGATTAAACCATCATCCATTGGAAGACTAAAAATTTCCAAACGGTAATCAAAAACAATTTCTAGATGGCAACCAAAAAAAATTGTTGCCCAATCTGCTGATTGAATTTTTCAATTAACAACTTTTTTTTTTAAAGGTAACAATTCATTTTAATTTTTTTGAATCAATGGTGGAGATTGAACCATTATCAATGGACAATTGAAATTTTTTAAGTAGCACCCAAAACATTTTCATGCAACAACCAATTTTTTTTTCAAGGAATGATTGAATAATGAAATTTCTCACTTGCCTAATTTAGTGATAAAAAGATTGGGTGACCCAAAAAAATTCAATTGTGAAAATTAATTTGACCAAAACATTTTAATTGTTAAAAAAAAATCCACATTAATGACATAGATGTGACAATGAATGCAAATTGAGCACGTCACATCATTTTTGACAACCTTTGTTGAACCTTGGCTAAACTGAAAATGGTTTAAAATGGAAAAATTACAAATTTTGGTTAAATTAAGGCTTGGTTAAACATAGACTAACCAAGATTATATTTAAATCTAAACCACATAGCACGTAAACCACCCCATGTGGCACTTAATTAAGCTAATTGTAGACCTAAGCCAAAACATGTGGCAAATAAATTAAGTAACTAGATAATATAAATATACATAAACTCTACATATATATTTTTAATGTATGCATAATATACACCTAGTATGCCATAAATATAAACTAAATATGATTATAATACACTTATAAAAACCTACCCCCATTATACTTTTAATAAATTTTTAGTATAATCCTTGAGGCTAGGTCCGCCCCATTGTGGTGTAACTAATTTTGATCACTATTATAATTAATGGGACACACATGCCCCTTCTTGAATCAAAACCATATTACAAATTGTCCATATGGAAGGATGAAAAATAATAATTTGAATTTAGTTGCAATGTAGCTACAAAAATGACCAAAATTAATTGTAAGTGATTAATAGCCACATGTAATTACAAATAAAATGATTGGGTATGGCAAGATTTCTTCTAGTGGATTGGAAAAATGTTCATGTTTTACAAATTATCAATTGAAAATTCATATGAAACAATTAAGTTCCATAACTTGCCCCAATATGCCCCTTTGAACACCTTTTAAAAAATTGAACAATGTAGTAATGTTAATACAAAACCCCATTGCCCATTCCCTTTCATCTACATTGGGTTCCTTCATGCATTTTGAAATGCAAGAAATTGGGGAAAATACAAAAAGGTTAGTAGAATTGCTCATGGAAGTACAACTCCATTGACCATAACCAATTGTGGTTTGTCATCACGGTGTACCACATGTATGATTGTCCCCCTAAATCCAATATGTCATTCACTAAAAATGTAGATAACCTCAAGATGAATTAATGTGCTTAATGGATCACCTTTAACGATGTTAAATTAGTCCACATTTGTCTGAATGATGGTGAACTAACTACTATAACATCCACCTACATTGGTTTGCAAATCCAAGTCTTGAACTATTGCCATCAAATTAACACAACTAGCTGAAAATCTCCTAGTGATGGAACATTCTTCAATAAATATGTACATGGGTACATCTATGTGGTTTGCAACTACTACAAAATGCAAACCAACTTTCAAAAAGTTCAAATTTAAGGTTTGAACGGCCTTGGCCAATGCCAACTTGTGAAAGACCATGGCATAACCATCTTCAAATAACCAAATCAACTAACCCAATCTTGTCCATATAATGCATCCCTATCAATGTGATATTGTTTGGTAGGGAACATTGATTAGCTTATATTGCTAATGTTGGCAACAAGTTAAGATGTCATTACTATAACATCATAAAATGAGGCATGGAGATTTGTTTAGCTTGTGGATCCTTTTCCAAGTAATAATACCACCATACTTGGATGTTGGGATATAGTGTTATGATTCGATCAAAATTGATGCCTCCAAACAATTATAACAAACATATCTCATATTGGGAATATTTCATTGAATAACCCGCATATCCAATGGGTTCAATCTTAATGGCCCATTACCAATATCCATAAGTAAATGTGGGTTTAATGATGACATAATGTGCCAAGTTTAATGAACATAATGATTGGTTAATGTTTGCAACTTTAACAACATGCCCCACGGTGGCGTGACATCCAATGTTGAATCTTACATGATCAACATCCCATCTATTAGTGGCATCACCAATTCACTAAAATCGTTAAATTTTACAACACATAAAAAACCCAAATATGAACCATGTATGTATAGGCTTTTCCCTTGGACTCGTTCTAACACAAACAAGTAACCAGAAAAGAAATGTTTGGATCGATATCATCAATAACTTCAACACTTCATCTATAAAAAAAATGGAAGGCAAAAGTGGGATTAAATAGGAAAAAATTGGAAAATAATGTAACATTCAAACTTCTTGC
>Ga0116231_10003995_pt1 | contig 30158 bp, 28 predicted proteins | sample S1TSphgellanicum_2_FD_89695 | JGI IMG/M metagenome (GOLD analysis project Ga0116231, IMG submission 89695) | Host-associated microbial communities from peat moss isolated from Minnesota, USA - S1T2_Fd - Sphagnum magellanicum MG | ecosystem: Host-associated > Plants > Peat moss > Unclassified... | reverse complement strand
TGCCAGATTTTGCTGGACTCCACAGAGGGGTCTAACCCCAAGGTAAGTGGGTAACTTAAGCACCTAGGTGGCATCCTAGGTGGCACACACCTGTGCATTAGGCACGGGGTTCACACTCGTCTCTAGTATGAGAAAAGAGAGATACGTGGTGGGTACCAGTAGTGGGTACCAAAAGTAGGCACCAGTCAAGAATTACGGAAAGGGAGGTGGGGCGCGATGGGCGATGGGCGCGGCCGTCTCGTGTCGTGTCTCGTCCCCTCTTTTTCTTCTTCTTCTATTTGGCCTTGTCAGCGGCTGCTGACGACTGACAACTGACGTCTCTCTGAGCTCATCCCAGGGTGGAATTGAACAACATGTGGGGGAGAATTTGGACGTGAGAACGAATTTTTTCTGGTGTTGCCGTCGTCCGTCGTGACAGTGTGCGAGGATCAATAAGTATTTACGACATTACATTTTTGCTGCAGTCGCGCACGGAAGACGTGAGAATTCATTCGTTCATGTGTTTTTTGAACATTTATTATTGTTGTAGCCAAAAAGAAAGACGCGAATTAATCTTGTGCATAATTTTCGACGTTTGTTGCAGCGATTGTTTCAGCAAGTAATAAGACGAAGAAGAAGAAGAAGAAGAAGAAGAAGAAGCAGCGCGAAGCCAAGAACATAAGGGAGATTCACCAAGGGAAAGTGATCATGGAGCAAGGAAGTGGCGGTGGTGGAGTTACTGCGGCATGGCGTACTTCTGTGCTAGCCAAGCATTTTCAGGTGCATGTAGGAGCAGCTTCTTATGCGACATCTTCTTCCGCCGTGTTACAGCGATTAGCTTGCATTTCTTACGAGCCTCCCGAGTGTAATTCCGGTTAGTACTTCTCGTTCCCCTGTTATATCTTCTCCTCTTTCTCACCTGAATTAGCAGCAAGAGGTCTTGAATTTTATTTTTTAGTGCATCCAGATTCAAAAGAGACAGTAGTAATTCACAGCAACAATGTACATAGCAGCTATGTCACAGATTCGGTTTTTAAATTGTGGTGTGATTTCTAAATGAAGCATCAGAGAGATCATAGTAATTTCTCAGTCACTGAAGAAAACAATTAGGTCATTTATGCTGACAATAATGGGGATCATGGCTGTTTGATGAAGCATAGAGTGATGATGGACCTTCATCTCATGAGCATTTGATGCTAATGCTACCTGTTTGATACTGTATACAATTCCACATGCACAGATCAGCTTCTCATCAGAATAGTGTACAATATGATGGCATGGATGCACACAGTAGATCTGACGATTGAACTCCTAGAAAGAAGTGCACCAATTGGGTTGAAAAATGCAATATATTTTTCCAAGCATGCTCTTGAATCTGCTTACATATCCATGAACATGTTGCTGCTGAGGAACTGGTTGCAGAGAAGCCTGGTTTTGACATGAAGCAAATGAGATCTCTGTTAGATGACCACAACATCCCTGACAGAGACTTCATCTGGGATTTAATGGCCAGTTCTGAGCTTTTTCAGTCGAACAGAGTTGGTGAAAAGGTTTTCTTAAGTCCTGATTATAACCTGCCAATGGAGGATCAGAGAGAGAGTACCTTGGCTCGAGTTCTCTTCCTCCTTGAGAAAGGAGTGTTCAAAGGCTGGCTAACCAAGCAATCACATGAGCTTGAGCTCCAAAAAAGTGCAATTTTAGAAGCAGTGGAGACCTTTGATCATGCTTTAGCTGTCAAGCTTGGAATTCATTTTCGTCTCTGGTACAAAATATGTCCTTGTATGTCCAATTCATTTCCTCATTTTGTGCCAGCACTTCTATAATAAGCTTGTCCAGATTGTTGTGTACAATTCTGTCTCAGTTTTGAAATGCTCTTCACAGGGGAGGTGCCATTCAGTTCTGTGGGACAAAGCAACATCATGACAAGTGGTTGGAAATAACTGAAAACTTTCTGGTCCAGGGATGCTTTGCTATGACTGAGCTTGGCCATGGCAGCAATGTACGATCTATTCTTTTGAAAACACCACATCAGCTAGAAAACATCAGATTCTTTTAGCAATTACAGAACCAGAAGTTATGCTGCACAGAGCCTAGAGGGAAGTTTATATCTAGGTTGCAGCTTTGTTGATGGTTTTCTATGCCAGGTTCGTGGAATTGAGACAGTGACAACATATGATCCAAACACCCAAGAATTCATCATCAACACTCCTTGCGAATCTGCTCAGAAATACTGGATTGGAGGAGCTGCAAAGGTATAATATGATTGCTCTATCTTCCTTAATGGAAACAAAGTATGGAGACCCAAACTGCTCTGTTGGAAACTGTCAAGATGCATAAGAGCTGTCTCAGTACACTCAATAAGATTCAATTGATAGCAGTTTTTTTTGTTTGTGTGCAGTATGCTACCCATTCTATTGTCTTCTCTCAGCTGCTAATAGATGGGAGAAATGAGGGTATACATGCCTTCATTTGTCAGTTACGTGATGACAAAGGCAACGTATGTCCTGGTCTAAGGATTGCTGACTGTGGCCACAAGATCGGGCTGAATGGTATTGATAATGGTCGCATCTGGTAGGCCATCTTTTGAAGTTAATTATGCTTTTTGAACTTCAGCAGTTGATGTGAAAATGCATTTCATGAACCTTCTGAGGAGTTGTAAAGCTAAACCAAGTTACTGAGTAGAAAATGTTGTGACAGGTTTGACAAAGTGCACATTCCTCGTGAGAATCTACTCAATTCAGTTGCAGATGTCACACCTGATGGACATTACCAAAGCATGATCAAAGATCCAGATCAGGTGATGTTTGTTCTTAGACCTGGGTGGAAGGAATCTTGAGTACTTTTCTATCTCTTTACTGTTCTCTTTTCTTTGAGTTGTCTGGATTGCCAACAAATTTTTGGGTACAATCTTTTGCAGAGGTTTGCTGCCTTCATGGCACCATTGACAACAGGTCGTGTGAGTATTGCTGTGAGTGCTGTAAATCAAGCCAAGGTATTGTCAATGAATGCTACATCTTTTAAGAGTTGAATTGCAGACACCAAACTATTTCTAAAATGAACTTCAGTCTCTTCCAAATCAAGGTGAGACTTGGTACCAAAACTTGGAGAAATGCTTATTAAAGTAAGAGCTAAATAGTGATGACATAGTTATATATGGTGGGCAATATTTGCACAGATAGCATTGGCAACAGCAATTCGGTATGGCCTCACACGGCATGCTTTTGCACTCTCTCCGGGACAGCCTGAAATGATTCTACTTGACTACCCCAGTCACCAGCATCGCCTGCTCCCTCTGTTGGCAAAAACGTAAGTTTGATATCCAGAGCTTTTCTTTACTAAACCCCTGTACGTGGTACATGGGACTTCTACACATAAATGGTATTTAAGTATTCAATAGTCAAGGATTGAGCCAATAGTCAAGTGATGTGTAAACCTCATGGCCACATTGCACTGTGTGTTTAATTCATCTTTGGTTAATTGCTAGATGTTCCCATGATAGTCAACCTAACTATGGTGCACTTCAATGGGCAAATCCATCTATGTTAAGGTCTGGGGTGGCAGATTTTGTCATTTTCTTGACCACATTATATGACATAATCTTCTGATGACAATCATACACTCACAGTAATGACCAAAATGTGTCTGTTATCATGAATTTTTTTTAAATCATTGGATCTGCCACCCCGGACCTCAATGTCATGGAATGGGCTTGCCCTTGCCCATTATGTAGGGTGCATTGCCTGGCTTGTCCTAACTGACTCGCCTGGTACCTTACCCAACACAATGGACAGGGGCTTGACCATTCCATAGTACAAATCAATCCACAGCTTTGAAATGGAGACATTTATCCCCATGAGTGAATATAGTCTCAATGAGAGTCATTGCCAGACAGGGTCATTTGTTGGCCTTGCCTACCTTGGGCAAGGGTATTGTTTTAGATTCATTATAGAGTATAGTAGCTTAAGGGATTTTGGCCCGTAGTTAATAGGTCTATTTTTATATGAGGATTTTTGAAAGATGATATTTTGGCTTGTGTTGAAACTTGAGATTAGTTATAGAGCTATAATATCTTGAAGGATTTTGACTTTTTTTAGAGGATTTTTTGAAGATTATATTTTTGCATGGTGAAATATTTGAGTTTTCATAATTCTTCTTTTGTCTTAAGATACATTTTTAATGTAAATGGCAAGGCCACAGTGTGACACACCCCTTGTTCTAGTTCTTCAGTACTGCTTCCTCATGCAGTCCTCATGCAGTCTTGTATGCTGATGGATTTGTATTGGATCTGTACAGCTATGCAATGAACTTTGCAGCATTGGACTTGAAGAAATGGTACTCAGCTCAAACACCAGCAGACACAAAGACTATTCATGTCGTGTCAAGTGGCTTGAAGTCTATGTTGACCTGGCACAGCCTTCACACCCTTCAGGTTGCTGATTAGCCATGTGTTCTTGCAAGGATTGTAATGCATGTTTCTTTCTAATTCTTCTCACAAACTAGGTTCCACAGTTCTGTTACAGCACCTGTGGTAGTGCTTCATTTTCATCTTGATAGATGGTGAATTTTTTATGCTCTCCAACTGAAAGCAAATTGTCTTTTGTTGTGTTTATTATTGGTGAAAATCATGTGTGAATCAGTTTAGAAGCCTTTTCTCATTTGTGAATGCAGTAGGGTTGCAGGAATGTCGGGAGGCATGTGGTGGTCAGGGTCTAAAGAGTGACAACCGAATAGGCCAGGCTAAGGCTGAGTATGATGTTCAGTTGACTTTTGAGGGCGACAACAATGTGCTAATGCAACAGGTTGACATCTGTTGTTGTTCTTCAATTGCATTCAAGAAGAGTGTGTAGTTTGATTCCTTAAACATTGCTCACTGTATAGGCTTACTAGCTCAAAGACTCATGAACTGCTTACTTGGTGGATCTAGGTGAGCAAAGAATTACTCAATTATTATTCTCGCACTCGAAGGATGGGTAAACCTTTGAAGGATTTGGGGTTGGAGCATATGAATGGATCTTGTCCCATCATCCCATCAGTGCTTGACAGGAACATGGTCCATGATAAAAATATTCAGGTACCATATGGGCACAGCACTACCATATATCAGAGCTGTGTTTTCTTTCCCCTTCAACCCCTTATTATTTGTATGTCAGAGCATTTTGTGTTTCAAAGACTGATCATACGGAGAAAATTTGCAAAGGTGCAAAATTTGATGAAGGTCTTGTTCCATAGTATCACCAATTTAGAGTCATATTTACTTAAAATGTTCTCACTTCATGCAACAGCTAAAGAACTTTCACCAATTTAAGACTAGTGCTCTTGATATCTTTCCATGATCCTCAATTGTCTATTTGTTCCTAAATGCATCTTTATGGCAATAGTTGGGCCTCTTCCAAGCTAGAGAGAGAGTTTTGTTGGAGCTCTTGAGCATGAAGGTTCAAAGGATTTCATTGGATGGAGTGTCAATCACAGAGGCACTCATGGCGGTATGCTCATTTTCTAGTAGTTATTCACCATTACTCAAAATTATTGTTTTGGAATTCCTGTCATTTGTTGCACTGGGGGAAGCTCATTTCTGTTCTTTGGGCTATGGGCATCAGTGTTTTATAGAGCAAATTAGATGACTTCTCTGTTGACTGGAGTTGTTCCATGTTGAATATTGTGTACCAGAGTTATCAATTAGCACAGGACTTGGGTAAAGCATTTTCAGAGCGTATAGTGCTAGACAGCTTTTTGAAAGTTGAAGACCTACAACCAGCAGGTTCCTTGAAGGTAAGTTGGAATTTTTGTCCCTCATGAGAGTAGAACAAGGGAAGATTACAGAGCTGGTGGTATACAAGGAATGCCAACAAAATGAGTGTAGAAATGTTGAATTTTCTTCAGAGGAGAAATGGATGAAGAAATACAAGAACTGGATACTGAAAATAAGAACACTGCTGTGTGCTGAGTCCTGTCTGCGTACTGTTATCTGAAGTGAGACATATTGAATAGATTTGAAATCAATCACAAAAATCTGTGAAAAGATTGTACAAGGATGTAGAGGAACGATCTGCAAAGATTGTAGCAAGTTCACTTGCAGAATAACAAAAAACAGAAAGAGAGATAATACTACAAAATTTGGAACAAGAGATCTTTCCTGACTGATGCAGTTCCATGGATCAATAATATCTGAGGAAGGATGGACTCTGCAGTATGACCATCATCAGCCTAGTGCTTGGGAACAGAGGATGTTGGTAGTAGAGTCACTTTCTTAAATTCCAGGACAGCTATATCCTGGTTGTGGTGTTTAGAAATCTAGATACAATAGTTGTATCTAATGTTGTCAGTAGAGAATGCCAATATTGGGTCACATGAAGGGGAGACTAGTTAATGCCTGAAGGCAGCTGAGCATTATAAGTACCTTCTCTGGTTTGTGATTTTGCTAAGGTTTGCACTTTTTGTTCATGTCTACAGGATGTGCTTGGTCTTTTGAGAAAACTGTATGTACTATCAACAGCTGAGGAGAGTCCTGTCTTCTTGAGGTTTGTGATGCTGTTTATGAACTGTGATATAACTAGACATTCACTTGTGCTTTTACTTTAAACATTCTCTCTTTGCTTGAGGGAAATTGTCAATTTGCCTGAAGGCTACAAGACGTGCACTCTTTACAGGAATATAACATTCTCTTCTTCTCTACTTTTCTGTGGTGCTTACACAGGAACACATTGAATTGTGCAGGTGTGGGCTTTTGTCACCAACACAGTCTCAGCTGGTTTCTGAAGAAGTGACAGCCTTATGTGCTGAGATCCGACCTCAGGCATTAAACCTGGTTAATTCTTTTGGAATTCCACAAGCACTTCTTGGCCCGATTGCATTTGATTGGGTTGAATACAACTCATGGGCAAATGTTCAACACAAAGAGTCCTCTAATTCTACACCCGCCCAAGTGCATACTCATCCTCACAAGCTTAAACTGCCGACGCCCGTTCAGGCACAGGTGAGTTGTGAAGTGATTCCACATCCGTAAAATCAAATCAAGTAGCTTACTAGTTTAGCAACTCTTCTGTCAATTTGAGTGATCTACTGCTCTCCTGGATTTCCCAAAGTTGGTGCCAAAGCGACACTCATGCTCCAACAAATGCCAGGACACAGGGAGGTGGAAACCAGTGTCCGGTGGTTCTTTACATATTCAGAAAACATTCGCATCTGGTTCTTTGATTACTTGTGAATGAAAGTACCATGATGATTCTAAAATTTCATTTTTGTTATTTAGTCTGGTAATTGTCAGACTGCTGCTTTTGTGGTGACCTTGGGGCAGCATTTTTTATTGTGGAAAATTTCACCATTTTGCATTTTAAAAATGACCCAGCAACACCAACAAAAGATAATTTTTCTTAAAAATGACCTAAATTCGCCAGATTTTCATTTTAAAAAAATATAAGATTGCCAGATTTCTACCGTAGGCTCTAGCAGGTAGCCACAGTAAAGAAGGAATTTTGAAAACAAATTCCTGTGAGATCTCCTCTATAGCCAACTGTGGCTAAATCTTGTTCTTAATGATCATCACTCTGGCAATATTGAAAAATTGGCAAAAAAAAAAAACCTCATTGCATTGGGGTCCATGTAACAATAATTTTATTTTTTTATTGTATAAATCTTTGGCTACAAAATGGAAAAATGTAATCACATTGAGGCTATCAATGTGCTCTCCACTAATAGCAGATTTGGTTATGGTATTTGGGTTTAGGGTAGGAGGTTTGGCTATGGTATTTAGGGAGTGGCAACATATTCAACCATGGTGTTTGGGAGTGCTAGCAAATTTGTTAGCTAAATGCAAGACTATGTCTAACGATTTGTGATAAGCATGAATGCAAAGAAAACTTTCTAATTGCACTTCAAGTTCTTGAATACAAAGTTTAAACACACGTTATGCAAAGAAGATTTTCTAGTTACACTTCACGTTCTTGAATCCAAAGTTTAAACACACATAGTAATTTACATCTCTTATAGGGGAATAGAACCTTGACCTCGAAAGGTCTTGCCCATGTAGTATAGGAGTCTTGCACTTACATAACCTTTTAACATAAGCCTTATGTACAAACATGGGTGGTTGCAAGTTAGAATGGTTCATCTTTTATGAATACACCACTCTCTAAAAGTTCATATGGTAGTTTTAAAATGGTAGTTTACTATGATATCATTGGTTAAAAGGAGAATTACATGATAGTTAAGGAATTTAAAAAATTAATATGAAAAAAAACCATTTTAGACAACTTTTTAACATACATGTTAAGAGAAAAAAAATTGAAATTCATCAAAAAAAAAAAAGTGATATGAACTTATGAAAATATGGCTCATTTAAAATCATCCAAAAGTTCATATTTTTTTTTTAAAAAGTTTTTTTGGTAAACTTTGTCCATCTATATTCTTATTGCTTTAATATATCATATATTGAGTCCCAATAAGATATCCCAAATAAAAACCATACATAAAAATGCATGTTTAAAAAGGAAAAAACAGAAAGTTAATCCATATTTTTCAACTTCAAAAGTTCATTATTATATATTTGGTGCATGTATGTTATTATTTTTTAATATATGTCTTCTTATTCATGTTGAAAATCTAAATTTAATCACAAATTTGGCATATTGTTGATTTTATGGCATGTTAATAATAAGTAAATGCATGACACTGTGCAAAAAATTGCATTCTAATGCAAAAAGTGAATGACCCTACCTTGCAACTACCCATGTTTTCAAGCTTCTAATTAACTCTCTCTCTTCATCTCTCATACTACATAACTTCTCCCTTTTTTTTCTTGCATACATCATCGGGACAAAGAATGGTTATGGATTTTTGTCCAAGGGTTATATGTTTTTACGTCCATCTACAAAAAGGTTATGAAGCTTTTCTTTCATCCACTCACATGAGGGTTATGGGATTACTTTCAAACCTCTAAACAACTCATGTTATGTTTGACAACCATTTTGGCAACACTTGTTATTGGAAAAAACTTTGCCGTTCCTATATTTCAATTAATTCTAGTAACAAGCATCTTCTTGCCGGTTACCTAGTTCATAAACACCTCACAAACAAATCCCAACTTTGAAACATCCAACCCAATAGCCACACAACTTGGACATTGGACTACCATTCATAACCCAATCTTGCAATCTTGACCTACATCCAAACAATGTATAGAAAAATCATATATGCTCATTTGCATTTCTGAAAATAAACAAATGCCTTGAAAGAAGAATTTTCTCTCACAAAGAAACAAGTGGCAACTTCAAGAAAAATGTGTGATCCTAGACATATCTAACAATTTACCTAGTATCTAGTTCAAACCTCCTTCCATGTTGCAATGGTTTAATCATGGGGAAAATTAATGATTTTGGGTAAATGTGCAAACACACAAGTCAAGATGTGGGATCAACTAATTACATAGCTTACTTATCATGAAAGTTAAGTTGCTAAACAATTTTTCATCCTCCACCAAACTTAACACCTATATCATAGCTATTTCAAAAACCTTCATGCACTCATTTAGTTTTTGCATTAAAAGACTAAACAACCACACTTGAATGATTGGTTTCATATCTATTGGTTCCCACATCATTGCTTCAACATTATGACTCATGGCAGATTTGAAGAAGCTTGCATTTAAAGTTACCTTGAGTTCAAAATGGGAAGGACTATAACACCCCATTGGGTCTTCTTGTCAACACAAAATGCACTCTTAATCTTAGCTAGATGTGGGAGAAAGTTTTTGGGCAACAACCTTTTCACATGTACCCAATATTACAAGTACATGACCATGCAAAAAGTTGCCATGATTTTTACATAAGGAAACCTAAATTTAACACATAAGTTTGACGCAACCTATGAACATGAATCTTGCACCATTTCAAGCACAACTTTCTAATTAGTCATATTCACATGAACATAAGCATTATCAAGACCTCCATACTAATGGAGAGCATGGGTTTTGCCACCAATGGTGAACATAATATATATGGCAACAAATTAAATTGAATGTCTAATTCTAAAACTTAGGTGAAAAGTTGTTGTATTCATTATAGTGTTCATAAAGGACAATGAATTCATTGAAAGAAAAATCATTATATGTATAGAAAATATCAATATAAATTAAAGCTAGTATAGTTTAGCTTTTATTAACTTCATAACATCAAGAAATTCGAAAATAAATACATCTCACTTTTGAATGAAATTAATCAAATTGTGCACCACTTCCAACATTGGAAGGATGCATGGCAAACCTAAAATCAACTCCAAGTCAAATGGAATATATCCAAATTTTCTTGAGTAGGCTTGCTTTTGGGTGCATTTACACACTTCTTCACAATATGAGATTTGCATTCCCCTAACACTTATTTCATAGGGCTAAATGTTGATATCCAATAGGTCTTAATATTGGGCTACAATTTCAAGCCTTTGATCTCCAAAGTTTTGGCAAGGTTAGTAAAATCCAAGACCTTATTTGGATTGTGTGAAAAAATGCATGTATAGATATTACAACATGTTTTCAATCTACACAACCTAGTTCAATTTGCTCAAAGCCATAACTACCAAGTTGGCCCAATGTGCCACACAATCCACACCAATGAAATAAGAAGCAATCTATTCCATTGTTTGTGTGATCATCCCAATGTGAATGGTTTGAAACATTGAATCACCATTAAATCCAAGGCAAATACATTTGGAGGCCATGCCTTTATTCATCATAAGGCCCCCATACTTGCCCATAATAGCCAAAATGACACTAGTAATGTTGTTTAAGGTTTCACCCACCTCAACTCTTTCAAGTGTTAGCAAATTTGAAATGTGCTTCTAATTTTTCATCATGTACATGTGAACACTAACATATTGTTAATTATGCTATGATAGTCACCTCATTTGCATTAATAACAAAGTAGTTAGCCTTAGCAAAAATAAACATGACCAGGTCTTGGAGAGAACCATTATTGTCTAATCAATGTTTCAATGGGTTATTCTTAACCTTTAGCAACAAAAACAACTTTTTCAATAACTTGTACTCCAGATTGGCCTTCCATGTGCAAGACAATGGCAAATTGGTCCAAATTTTCTTCACCCTTAAATGAACCCAAACCAACATACTAAGGTCATGACAAACTCCAAATTTTGCCCTCAAAATGTCTTTCCATTTTTGTAAAGCCTAGCATCTTTATAGTAATACTCTCCAACCACCACTTTCACATTATCTATTTTTGCCTTTTGGCAACTTGTAGGTTTTTGAAGTGTGTGAAGCTTGAGAATTGACAATTTTTCTTTCATTTCCATCCGATGAATCAAACTTGAGTCACTAAGCCATATTCCTTATGATTGAATTTGCTCATGTGTTTTGAAATAAGTGAGAATTTTCATAATATGTTTTGGGTTTCTTGTCAAAAGGCTCCTTTCCATCTTTCCTACTCTTAAAATTGTTGCTTAAATGAGGACTTGGAATGCTACTAGAAGTTCTTATAGTACTAATAAAAACAATAAACAACCCTAAAATCAAATTCAGTTCACCAGTCAAAAACTTGAACCTAAAATTCTTAAGCACCTAAAATGGAACCATTGTTTTGCTAGACCTTATAACACACACACACCAAAAGGAGGTCCCTTCCATTTTATTTCAAATGGTGTGCGAAAAACATATAAAATGTAACTTATTTAAAATAATATAATTTATAATTTATTTAAATGTGTAAATAGGGTGCCTATAATTCATTATGAAAATATACCTAATATTTAAAATATTCAATTATCTCACAACATTACAAAAAAAACTTTTGATCTTAAGTGTTTGTTAAAATACACAAGGAACAACCTCCGTATGGCACACGTGCAAGGAAAATGCAGTGAAAAGGACAGTAGTCAAAGAAGTATTATTAATCGATTAGACCACACGTGCAAGTTTCCCTACATGTAGCTCGTCCATGGTAATTTCTTCAATTTTTGCAAATTTTTGCTTTATAAATGTTACTAATCCTTCTTATGTGGGGAAACAAAAAGGATGTTTACGTTTTGGTAGGTGGTTGATTGCATAAACACAAGCAATATGGATGCAAGATAAAAGAAACAAGAATGTAAGAAGAAATAAAATGGACAAAAGAAAGAGAAGAGCTTGATGCAAATGCACCTTTTATTTTGATTTAAGCTTGTATAGTCTAGCTCCTTTTGTGTAGCCCAAGTTTGAAACAAACACAATGTCAAGTTGAAAGCAAATTGGAAACATTTTTGGCTATTGTGTTTTCAACACTACAATTTGATACATTCAATTTGCAACAACATCACCAGCAAGATCAAAAGAGAAGAGATTATGCACACAAAACATGAATCAAACAAAATATATGCAATAAACCCTTACTATAGAAAAGCTCTAGGCTTTCAAGTATTAGGGAGGGAGGGGGGAAAATGGGAAAGAACATATTGATGGCAAACAACCCCATCCAACAATGGAAGGTTGATGATCTTGTTTCCATTCAATGACAAAAACATGATGGACTATCTATTCAATGACAGATGAATCATGGCAAATTGGGCTCCATTCAATAATAGATGGTCAATGGATGGAGCTCTATTCAATTGGCTCATCCAACGATGGAGGTATCATGATGGAGGTAATCAATGTTTTTTGTGTGTGTTAATGACAATGACACAAAGTCATTCACCATCTACATGTGATAAAAGATAACCATGAGAGATAATAAAGTGACAACATGTGGCAAGGGAGGGGGTTTTAAGGCTATTTTAAAAAGTAAATGTAAAAAATAAACAAAGGCCATTTCACAACGTTCTTTGAAGAGTCACTTTTTGGCAACAACTCATTAAAAAAAAAAACAAAACCATTACTAACCTCCCTAAAATCCAAAATGCATTAAAAAGAAATAAGATGAAGGTGGGTTGGTTGTGGCCTTTCACCTCACCATAATTTGAAAAATCTTGTAGTTAAATTTAAGAATTGTCATTTAACTTTTGCTTACAATTTTCAATCACAATTAATTTTTAAAGTTTTTAACATCTACTTGTTTTTAAAAAATTGAATTCTAATACTTGCCCAACACTAGTGGAAACATTCTCCCACATGCAACATCTTGCAAATTACATCTCTCATCAATATTAAGTTCTACAAATTGGAACCTTTGTTTTCGAAACAAACCCATTGAAGATCATTATCAAATGTAAAAAATCAATAGAGTTTTTCTTTCATAAACATATGGTTGCAATTCATTTGAGAGAAGAGGAAGAACCACATGTGAGAAATCTTTACATGTAAATGACATGCCCTTCTAGGCAAACCTTCAAGTGAAAGGATTTGTCTAGTTGGGGCCCAAGTTTAGACCAATGTGGGACAGCCTTCATAGTGGATTGGGTTGTGAGTCTAAGTGTTGGGCTAAGTTCAACTCCCAGTTTGATAACATTCATGAGTCGCATAGGTGTCAACAAGTGAGGGTTTGAGGAAAAGGGTTGAGGAGATGTCTTCGGCATGTTAAGTCCTTGAACTAGACATGAAGTCTGCAACTAGGTCATGAAACAAGAAATGATAATCTTGGGCGATAAGGCCTTGAACCAATTGGGAAGTATGCAATGGGTTTAGTATTATCCATCTAGAGGTTGGGGCTTGCCCAAGGTTATGAGATGAAGTAAATGTTGAAACTGATAAAGTGTGTGATTTGCCATGTGCAAGTAGTTTAGGTGTTTAGTGAGGAATGTGGTTAAAGGCATGGGTGCAAAGGTGCCAAGGCAAATCCAAGTGCAAGAGTAAGGCACCCTCCAAATATACCAAACAAATTCTATTGGTTCTTTACATTATTCTTAAAGTCACCCTATCTTTGGCCCTAGTTTGACTCTATAATCCCTATTTCATCCCCAATTTTAATGTGATCCTAAAATGAGAAAAACTGGGTACTGTTTTGATGAAACTGGGTATAAGTTCACAAGATTTGCAAGATTTTATTATGACAATACTTGATTTAGTGAAAAATATGAGCAGCAGCAAAGGAAAGGCAAATGCAAAACTTGTGGTGAAACTCCGGTGCAGAGCAATTTACTATTTAGGTGAGAAAACCAGTTTGGTCCTTTGTATTAATATTCCTTGCTTAATGTTTTCATCCTGACAATTGATTTCGTCCCCAGTTTTGGCAAAGCTAGGGGCCAGCACCCCAATTTGGGGTAGTTTACAAGATAACTCTAAGAATCTCTCACAACAGGTTATGGTATTCACCCTTTCCAAGGTCAAAGGGGTTCACCGAATTTCAGCCTGAGTCTTTATTTAAGTACATTCGAGGACAAGGAGGCCTTGACCACGGATTCGCGTTGCTTGTGTCATCATTGAGAAGTGGGGATGAACGTGAGAAGGCAAGGCCAGGCCAGGAGTTCAGGGGATGGGCTGAAAGAACAGCACAAACATGCACGTGAACACGGGACTAAAATTAGCTGAACAAACAAAAAAGGAATAATTTATCAGCATGTGCTTAGCTCATTTGGCTCGAATGTACATGAAGAAAGACCGAAGACAAGGAATGATCTAAATTTGGCTCCCCTTGTTATAGGCCACTTAGACTCCCCAGATACAGATAAAAACACTTCTTAGGATCTCTTCTCTCATTCTCTTTATACATTTATATATATACTACATTCCTTGGAATATGCATTGCAAAACAAACAACAAACATGCTACTATTACAGGGTTAATCACACAAACAAGGTGGTTACTTGTGTAGGATGATGATGCACACCCAATATCATTGGGTTGTTGTTTCGCAACACCCAGTTTCATAAACTATTTGTGTTAGCCCGTGGATCTGTCACCTCAATGCAAGGAAGTCAGTCCTCACCAGATACTGCATCTTCCCCTCTACAAAAGATCTGGTGTCTTAGGGAGAAATTCTCTGGAAGACCCTAATTCTGCATCTTCTTACAGTGCCCTCCACATACACTTAAAAAAAATAAAATCTACCCAGTTCTTTCTGAAGAGCATTACCTCATGTGCATATTTTGCAGGTCCAAAGTCCAAACTCAGTCTTCCTCCGGGTACTAAAGCCTGAACTTCATCCAAGTTATGATCTATAAACCATTTCATTGCTACTGCTGGAGCAACAACAACTTTAACAATAACAACAATTGTCGCGCTATTTTCAATTATTCAAACATAGATCAAAACAACATCCAGGAGTTCATACGAATATTAAGCAGCCCTTTAAAAGTGATGATTAAATTGTTTATTCCGAGATGATGAACTCACATTCTGCTTGAATGAGAACTAGTTATATATATATATATATATAACGGTTTGGGACCAATATTATTGACCAGTTAGGAAGACCTGGTTGGGTTTTCTGATTACTCTACAAAGGGTACCAAGAGACAACAGCTACTAGACAAATTGTAGCATTGCTACCCAAAACTGGTACCCTTTCAGTTTACTATCTAACTGGGTGATTGGTTGATTCAAAGAAGTGTGTTTTGGACAAGATTCATTGGAAGGGTCTCCCTTCCTGGAGTGTGAGCAACTCTCTCTGAGTTTGATACTTGAACATCCCCACTCTCCCACCCTCAAGCCCTTTCTTCCCAGTTGTTACTAGGAAGGTAGTGACACATCAACTGAGTTAACCACCATGGTTAGTTAGGGAACTGAAACCCAACAGATAATTGTTTCTTCACCACCTATCATCCATCCATCCTTGGTGCACTGGTGGGTGCTGGTTCACTCTGGCCATCCTAGGGTGTTTTACTACATTCAACATACACTGTTTATTATTCCCCCATTCCTACCGGTGATTTTTCTTCAATTTTTTCTATGTAGTTGAAGTGGTGATCATCCATAAGACAATTTAGCCAGATTTGACAATTAAAAACTATGAAAGTAAAATTTCTTCTCAACCTTCTATATTTTGGGCTACATACTCAAACTTAGGATAGAACATGGCCATTTTTAAAAAATAGAAATTTCCTTAGATTTGGTGACTTAAAAACCCAAAAAAATTTAAATATTTGTGATTTTGAAAAAAAATCACCATTTAGCAAAATTTTGTCCAAAAAATTGATGTTAATCCCCACCCATAAACATGAATAAATATACAACATAAAGTGGAATAATGTTTAAATTATGTCACCACATGGGTCAACAGTCACTCCCTTTTACTAGCCCTCTTGAACAAGAGGGAATTGTAGCTTGGCCATATTTATAGTCTCAAAGTGAGTTTCACACTATTTGACTATTATACTTCATCCAAAATCTAATGTGGGTGGACATGTTTTAAGACTTTTCCTATTTCAAATTCCTAACCTCAAATTATAATTTGAATTATATTTCAACTCTTAGATAATGGATACAACATAAAGAACAAGAGACATTTTTTCTTCGTATTTTTAGGTCAATTTTGGGGTGTAATTTTGCACAATACCTTGCAACATGTGTGAGATACTTTTTTTGTTTTTTTTCTTTAAGCAATTTCTTTACTTTACAAATATTTCTTACAAAACATTTCAAAACAAAACAAAATAAACACATCAAACTAACCATTGAATGCCATACATAAAGTAAATTCAAATTCATGGATCAACCCAAAACTCATAATAGAGTCTTATCTCCAAAAAATAGAGTTAAACTATGTGGTCATTCCTTGTGGATTATTATTGCATCAAAAGTTGAAATTTGATGACTCGAGTTTTGCAAAGTATCAGCTCTTAATCTAAATCTAAAAACTTTTTTATTTTGGAATCTTGCTTTCAAAAACTTCATTCCAAAACCCATCATTAATGTCAAGAACTAATTTCCTCACTCCATGAACATGGATCAATGATTCTCTTGAGGAAAAGTGGTAGCAACACCAACATCCAAAACTTGAGTAAAAGTGGCAACCACAAATTGTTCGCAAACATGAACAACCTCAAGATAAGGAAAAATAAGGACAACATCAATTTGTCCATAATCACATTCTTGCAAAACACAAAAACCACAAAATAACATAACAAAAAAAAACTAGCAAAACTATAAACAACATATTACTTCATATGATAGAAATAAAATTACTATAACCTTCTCATATGAACTTTCCTCACATGAACATTGGATGTTTCATCATAATGAAACAAGCAACCATCTTTCAACTCACCATTTATTATGTGTTGGAGAACTCTAACTCACAAATGCTTGTCAATTTGGTTGCACCTAAACAAAAAATCAAAGACCAAATTTTCAATGTCAATCAAAAGCATAAACTATATGTGTGAGTGTGTGTGTGTGCAATAAAATGTAAATTAATGAATATAAACAATTGAAGCAAAGCACAAAGGCAAGGAAGGACTAATTTCTCATAACAAATTGGATTTCTATGGCCAATCATCTCCATGTCATATTCTTAAGGCACAAAAAACTTTTTCCATGCAAGTGATTCCAACACCTATGCTCATATCATTGAATAAAAGTTTGCCTTACAATTTAAACAAAATCATTATTAGCTTATCAAAAGTCATGTGCAAGTAATTTCAATCAACTAGTGCAATCATAAACCAATTAACATCCTCAAATGGTCTCCATTAGAGTTTTAAATGCAAAAACATTTGATATGGCCTAGGCTTACCTAAAGGCCAAATTAACAAAACTTGTCTTGCAACTCTTTGAAATTGTCAATAACATCAACAATAAGGAGGTTAATGTTTGTTAGTAGAACAATTAATGATATCAATGCACCATTTTTTTGAGACACCTTGACAAAATCTGAAAACCAAATGTTGAAACTAACTAACAATTGCAAAATACATAAACCTTCAAAATCAACATTTTTGAGTTCTTGACAACCCTTGATGAAGTAGTTTTGCATGCAAAAGTAACCAAATTGGAGGTTTAGGCACATGTTGGTGATGTCTATTAACAAATTTACTACCCAAACATTTTCAAATATTTTTTATTAACAAAACTTTTATCATAACCCCAGCTAGGAGTTTACAACCAAGGTTGGGGGCATGAGAAAGGATGTGGGCCAAGAGTGTGTGTCAAGATGCATGTAAACTTTCACAAGTAGGGGAGAATGCAAAGGAATTGAATCCAAGCACTCCCAAGTGGGAATCACTTTGGGAGTTGAAAGATCTTGAAATGTCCCAAATCCTTGGGGAAAAAGTACAAATAACAAGCCTTGTCCAAATTGGCATTTTTTCATATTGAAAGTGCACTCAAATTTCCCATTTGGAGATTTAAAGCTCAAATTAATCTTGAAAAAGTGGTTAAAACTCAAATTGTTAGTTTGTGGATTTTAATGGTTAAGAATCAAACTCCATATCATCACATTTAAAACTTGACATTAGTGAAAATGTTCAAGGGTGCAAAAGTAGCTTTCCAAATGTCAACAATTTGTTAACCCTATTGTTGCCCCTTTTTGCCAAGTAAACCTTCTAATGGTTTTTATCAAATCCTAGATGCTACATGACCAATAAGGAAATAAGAACAAACAACAAATTAGAAAAAAAAGAGTAACAAACATAGAAAATAGCTAGCATGAATACAAAATTGCACTTTTGTTCATTACCTTTTGAAGGCAAAACTATGGTGACTTTACATGAATGTCACATTGGTAGTTTTTCTTGTACCTTTTAAATACAAGAAAATTAAAAATAGAAATAAAATAAAATAATTTGAAATATCAAACAATGGACTCACTAATGTAAATCTAACACAATGTTTAATAATGAAAAAATCAAATCAAAATGATAGCTAGTCAACAAGCAATGAACTTTTGAATTTTCACAATAGCTTTTGTTGCACTTTCAAAACTCATGAATATGGACTTTTATCTTACAATGTATTAGTCTTATGTATTTGAAACCTTGGGATATATTGCATGATTGATGTTTAAAAACCTAAGGTGCATTGAATGAACAAATAATATCTTAATTTATTGTGTTATGGACTTTTCAAGGTCCCAAAAATTGTAATTATTTTAAAAAGTATAAGCGTCAAGAATGATTATTTTTTAAAATTATCTTTTGTGAAACTTTTTTAAATTTCTTATAGCATCATGACATGAAATTGGAAATGAAAAAAAAATGTTAATTTAGTTTCATGTAAATATTCATATTTTAAGCCAATTTCAATTACATTGCGATATGGATTGTGAAGTAAATGTTTCATTGTTGTAAATAAGACACCATGATGTGCTTTCACCCTCTAGTGTACAAATTGCCATCCTTTTCCACCACTTGAAGCATAAACATTGCCAACATGTCCACCAAGTCCTTCATAGAATGTGTATCTCTTGACATTTTTCTTTGTTTCAAAACCTTGGAACTTCATCCATTTATTGTTTAAGCATTTACAACCTACATATTAACATGTTATTTACCTTAAGGCATCCATTATTCACAGTTTACAAACCCTTTTCATCAATTTCAAAAAATTAAATTTGAGTATATCTCATCAACAAGCATACAATTATCAACAAATAGAGCATGACAACCATAATCAATAACTTCATATTCAATTTCCACAACGGATGGATCATAAAAAAATCAACAAAAATACCAAATTCATTGAAACACTTAGTTGAATAAAAGGATTATAAAAACATGTGAAAAATGTAAGATTTGTTTCAATAGGTGATTGAGGAGATTAAACAAAAAAATTATGTGATTGCAAATACCAACCACAACCATCATTTAACCATGTTAAATTGGAATCAAAAGCACTATATTGGCTCTTAGAACAATTATGGGACAAGATTGTCAACATCATCACAATGTTTCTTTGAAGCAAGTTTGTCAACACATGACATTGTTACATAAACACACAAAATAGAAGAAACAATTAAGAATACCAACAAAATGGCAACAATTCTATGTATTATATGACAATTTCAAAATAAACATAAGATGAAATAAGAACATTACAAATTTCATAAACACAACAAAATTGTAACTATTGTGTAAGTTGCATTGATGTTTGCATAAAATAAGGTGGATAAAACAATATTTTCAAATTGGCTCAAGCATTTGTAAATTAGAAAACAACAAAACAAAATAAGAAAAGCTACACAAAACAAACTCACATAAAAATGTTAAGAACTAAACAAATTTCACCATAACAACATTAAAACAATGTAACAAAAGTACAACAAGATAGTAAGGTTATGGAGAGCAATATAATAACATTACAATGATGTTTACAACATCAAGGGAAGAAAAATTAGACATAATGAACCTTACAAATCAATGAAATTGTGGTGCTTGAAGAACAACAAAAGATGTTGATCTTGTATGCTAATGGAGCTATCAACATAAATGAAGTTGAAAGAACATGCATGGAGTTGCCCATACACTAGAAAGATACAACAAGTCAATTTCCCAAATCAACAAAGTTCCCAATAGAAAACAAGAACAAAAAAGGCTATTGATGCAAAACAAGAATGGAAAAACAATGCACATCACTTAAATGTGACAAAACCAAAATGCAAATGATGCAAGTTGCACCTAGCCACACACAAAAAAAAAGCAAAAGAGTGCAATGAAGAAAACATCAAACCTCACACAATTAAAAAAAAAAAAAAATGTACATATGATGGAGCCAAAGATACAAAAAAAAAAGTGAATGAAAACAAAATGACAACAAAAAAATGCAAAAAAATAAATTGGAAGAAATTCAAAAAGAAATCTTTCAAGTTTTTCACACAAATGAAAGATTTAGGTTTGGACTAATGTTGGGTAGTTTTTTTTTTTGATGAGAACCACCAATTTCAGGTCTTCCCAACACTTGAAAGAATCGACTCCATTCTTTCAAAAAAAGTCATTTAGATTTATGATAATCAATTAAGGTATCATTATTTATTTATTTTTTAATCAATCTGGTTTTCAAATAGAGTGGTTCTCACAAATATTATAGTAGTCAATTTTCACATTCAGTTTTCACAATATACATCTCAAATTTATATTCATTTTAAAAAATGAAAGAATAAAAACTAATTGAAATTTTTTTAAAAAATTATGTAAAGAATGATGAAAATGTTACACAATATTTTTAATAATAAATTATATTCCAAAATTTCATCCTTTTCAAATGTTCCTTAAAATTCTTCTAACTCTTCATTTAATTTACATCAACTTCAATTAGTCACATTAAATTAGAAAAGGGTTTACAACCAATCATAGGGTCATTGGGCCAATTTTTTTTCACAAAAATGAATTTGTTAAGTTATCCAATTGCAAACATCTATTAAGACTAGTAAGTATTATCACTCAAAGAAAAATCCTTTTAGTTTCAATTTGTGAACCAATAATGCTTAAGATCTAATAGGCAAGGAATCCAATTATAGGAAACATAAATTCATGTTTTTGTCACCATTGAAAAATGCATTTGATATCTTTTGTATCCACTTGAAACCTTCTGAAAATTAGAAGTTCTTAACTAACAAGCTTTTTCATTGGTTCATTTGTGTTTGTTGTCAATTCAAAAATTTCCAAATTGCAATTTTCATCAACACCTTGGTCAACATTGGCATTTTCAAACAAGGGGTGCAAATAATAACATTTTAATAACATGGGATACAAGGTTTCTTTATCATATTCTTCAACAATGGCCTTGTTTTTTTCAAAGCCAATAAATGAGGACACTAATGTAAGTTTTTGAACCTAGGATACAACATCAAAAGTAACATGTTATGAGCATTTTATTTTTCATTTTTTTCAAAAAAAATAAATCTAAAACAACATAAATTATTTTTTTCTGATGTTAGAAGCCAAAAAACCTAATTCAAGAACAACAATGGACTCCTTTTCAATAAAATTATCAAAGGAAATTAAAATTTTTGTTTCTTTTCTCAATTTTAAACAATTACAAATGGCAAAATTTAAAGCATCACTTAACAATTAATGACTTTTGGATTTATTAAAAACATAAGCAGACATATTAAGGGAGAAGACATCAACAATGATTTGAGATATGTAGTCTTAATAAAAACATATGTCAAGTTTTTTTTTTTTAATTTCATCTATTATAAGGGTGTAGTCATATTAACATGTACCAAAAATAGTCGCAACCATTGTTTAATTGTTTGAATTTTGGATTGTAAAAGAAATTTTAAAATAAATAAAATATTTTTTTAATAAAATGTTATTGTGAATACATTATGTATATGTCATAAAATTTTGGAATCAATCGAATGAGTGAAAAATACGTATAAGGACTTTTAACCTCTTGTAACCATTGTTTAAAAATTACATAAAAATAACTTAAAGTAGTTTTGACACTGAAAGCACAATTTGAAAATATTTTTTAATGACATATTTTTGGATTTTTAAAAATATGCACTTAAGAAAATAGTATTAAAAAAACTTTAAAGATTTTAAATATTTTTAAAAAGACATATTAAAAAGATTCCAAAAAGATTTAAAGAATAAAACAGTGGTCTAAGGGGGCATTTGCAGCTCCTAATAGAGTGGTTGGACTTGTAGCATATTGTATTTAAGTTAGATCCCTCATCTTTCACATAAAGAATAATCTTGTTTTTCAAGTTATACTTTTTTAATAACTTGATCAAGTTTCTAGCCAAAGTCTTCCTAAAAGTGTTTAACCTTTAAAAAGACCAAATGTAACACATTTTGGTTGCTAATCAACTTCCAAAAGAATTAATCATAGGGGAAAATATGTCACTAACACCTTTTGACATCCAAAATCAAAATTCAATATTAAAAAATTAGATTTTGCTAAAGCTAGTAAAACATGCAATTGTTTATTTTTTTCCACCAACTCAAGGAACATCTCTTGTGAAAATTGTTTTTTTGGAAAGAAAAACAAGTTTTGAACACAAATGCAAACATAAGCATTTCATCCATAGATTTTTCACAAATTGCACATTCATATGATTTTTAACAATCAACAAACCCATGTCCTCAAGAAACAATTCTTGTCGCATATGATCTTTCTAGAAAGGATTTTTGGTAGCAAAAAAAATTGATAATTGCACTACTAGATGGATTTGATCTTCTTCTCCTTTCAATGGACTATTCACTTCCTCCTCAAACATTTTTGCTTTAATATAATGATCTACATTCACATGTTTTTTTAATGATGTTATTCCATTTAAAATTAGATGTTTTCTTGCTTAAGTTTTAAAATTACAAAACAAGATTGGACTACTGTAACAAAGAATACATCTGATGGTTTGAGGGCCTTTCACATTGACACCTTTGTTATCATTCACAAAGAAAAAACCCCAACGTAAAGAACTTCTACCATGTGATTTCCAAATTATTTTTTGAGCATGCAATTTCTTACATTTTCTTTCATTTGTTTTTTTCGACTTCTTAGATTTTGCTTATTTTTTGTTTGAAGATTGGGGTTTATTTCACATCCCTGCAAGGATTTTTCTTCCATTACATCATTCATAAACACTTGAAATGTATTTTCACTTATCATATTTTCATTTTCAAAAGATTTGGTCAATTTCAATTTTCATAAGAAAATGCAATGTTGAGATGGAAAAGAAAAACCAAAATACCAAAACTTGCCTTATAACTTAAAATGCAAATGTTTACAAAAACATTTACAAATTATTAAAATTTCTCCTCAAATTTTCTTATAAGCATATGCAAATAAAAGATGAATAACATAAAAAAAATGAAGTTGTTATTAGAAAACCCAAAAACACCTTCTTGAAAAAAAAAGAAATTTAACAATAAGAATGAATATAAAAAATGAAAACAAAATTGAAAACAAAAGAAAACAAGAAAATGGAAAGGCTTAATCTTTTTCCCTTTTGTTTCCAATCACAAAGGAACTCCACCACCTACACAAGGCAATGGGTGGGGGTAGTACTTCACCATGGCACATGTAACACAATGGACTAGCAACAACAACATGAAAGAGCAACACCAACACTAGCAATAGAAGGGGGAATAATGATGATGGGTATTTGGTAATAGGAAATGAACAACAATGTGATGGACTACCATTGCCCCATTGGTAAGGCAATGGTGATGGGATTAATATTTCATCAAAACACATGTAACACAAGTGTAACAACTAACAATGTGAAAGAACAACATAAAGGAAGAACACATGGGGATGGTTTAAATGGGTATTTGGGAATACGACGAATAACGCCAATAGTACGACGAAGTAGAATCAACACAATGAAACAATAGTAGTACCAACAATGTGATGAAAAAATATTAACCCTAATAATGCGATGGACTAATAGTGGCATTAACAAGGCAGTGAAACAACAATAGCACAAACAATGTGACAAAACAACAACAACCTTAACAATGTGACAAATTAATAATAACATTAACAATACAATGAACCAATAATAATAACAACAACATGACGAACTAATAGCATCACCACCACCAATAAATTACAACACCAACAATGTGATGCAACAAAGTAACAACAACAACAACACCAATAGCAACATGGTGCAACGGAGAACTAACATTAGCAATAAGACACAATGAAATAATAGCAACAACATTATCAATGTTACACAACAAAGTAATAGTAGTATAACAATGTGATGTGATGGAACATCAATGCAATATAGCACCAACAACACAACGTAACACCAATAGCACCAACAAGATGAAAAAAATACTCAAAGGAACAACGTGAAGGAACAAGGAAAAAAATCATAATCACAATTACAAAATGCTAAAAAAGGTTTGCGTTTTTATATGTTTTGGCGTTGCCACAATGGGCTTCACACCTAAACTAACCTAATCTAACTATTGTCATAAACTAGCTTAATCTAATTATTGCCTTGAGAACTTGAGAATTGGATTTTGGTTCTTTCATGAATTGATCCGATTCTATTAAAAAAAAATTGGTTTTCAGTAACCCGGATCTCACTTGGGTGAGAATCATCAGTCCAATTTTCAAATTGGTTATCACAAAATGTGATATTGGTTGGTTTTCATTGTGAAAACCGGTTTGAGAATGAATTTGAAAATCAAAGGTCCAAGTGAGAACCGTTCAACATTGGTTTAGACCCTTCTGAATTTTCAAGCCCTCCACAAGGCCAGTACTCCACTCAACCTCATGATGGGAGCCTCAAATCGAGAAGATTCTAAACCTCGACCCTTCTCCTATACTTACTATGCTTAACCTCAATATTGGATTCACAAATTCTATTTCCATAACTGTTGGGTGAAGACGCTTCAGAATTTCTAAGAACAATGTTGCCACAAGAGACCAGTGCTTCACATTGAGAATCTGTCTGTCACTGTACTTGAGAGAGAGAGAGAGAGAGAGAGAGAGAGAGATTGGTCTGTAGACAAAATTAAGTTCAACTGCAAAGTTCGTAGGTATCTGGTGAATTCAAGACTTGATTTTGGTTTGGACTACTCGCCAAGACCTGGGTCCCTGCCCCCTTGACTAAAAAGGCAATCTGCAGTTTGGGGCAGGTATATGAGAGCCTGAGTATATATTGAGAATAAATGTATCCCCTGCAAGGCAATCACTTGCACTGCACCCCTTGCTGATTATGAGTCCATATCTATGAATACAATATGAATATGGTGTATGAACAAAAGGCATGAATATGCCTCTGAACTCGTTACTGCCAAAGGAAGGGATGCCTTACACAGCTTATTATGGTGTGTAGGCTATTCCCAGAGCTAGCCTCCAAGGGCTTGCATTGGGAACATTTACACACCGTAATAGGCAGTGAGGCACCCATTCTTGTGTACACAACTGGTTTGGGTGTCCTATCCAGGCACTTTTTCAGGCTTTTTTCCTTGACTGGACAGAAAGCCATCTGTTGGTTCCACTTTTGGTGAGGTCAGTTTCCTTTGTAAGAGATGTTGGAGAAAACTCTTGAGAAGTGAATCAGCAGAGACTAAAGCTCCGAAAGCTGAGTATGCTTTGGAACAGCCCCCCTCCCCCTTCCCCGCCCCCCAATAACCGTTCTGTGTAATGGCAGCTAGCCTTACCGGGCTCAACATATTCCTTGGTGAAATGGGCCCTACTGGGATCATTCCGTAGAACATAATCTACTGTAGATTCTACCATATATCAATAGGTTGGTAGGTACCCCCCTCTCTCCTTTTTTTTCCCCCTCAAATACTATGTAATGACATCAAATATTGCACTGAAGGTAATATGGCACCACAGAGTGGTCTTTGAGTTTCTGTTTTTCCCAGTAAAAGGAAAACAACCTCTGAAGCCCTTATATATGCAACATGGATGCAAAGGTGCCGCAAAGGTCAATGCTTGGATAAAAACCCTGGTGCACCATTCCAAGTTTATATGTTTATACGCAATTGCAAGGATATATTGGAGATAGGTGCCTCGGTCCAAAGGGCATGTAAATTTTTTCCCAAAATCCTAGATAATGTAAAAGGGCTTTATTAGCAATCTCAATTGAGTATTCATATCATACACATCACCAGTTTGAACTTTGGGACGAGTGTTGTCAGGATGTTGAGAAAATAGCTGGTTAACAAGCATTCAAGGTTAGGTTAGGTTATTCACAACTGAACTGTAGGGTTTGAAATTGGTTAAGAAATGGACATGGACCTCACATGTTTGTTTGGCACATATATATTGCATAGAGACACCATGAGATGAGACTCTTATTTCATCGAACCTTTGGTGTAGTTTTGGAGCATGATCTTTAAGTTGGTTAACCTTCAAATCTTGTGTTTTTCAATTTGTTGGTTTTCAAATTTTCAAGGTGTGTTTTTGAAGGTGTGGAAATTCCAAAAGTTGGAATTGATTAGGGAAAAAAAGTGTGTTCGGTACTTTAAAATCGTGCCCATTTGTGATTAAGGCAAGACTTTTAAAGACCGAAACTTTAGAGGTCGATTTAGCTTAAACTTAGATGGTTAACTTACCCAATTTTGTTTGGTTTTGCAAGGTATAGAATTATCTTTAACAACTCTTTTTGATAAAATTTTGAGGTTCAAGAAAACATAACCATTTAAAATAAGGATAAAAGATATGTCAATTCCCTAAAGATAATTACCATCCATATGTCCCTCAATAACCTTTCCAATGATAGATAAGCTTGCAATGTTTAATTTGATGTCCAAGCTTGCAAGTACATATTATAAGTTTCAAAAACTAATTCAGAATAACTACAACCAACAATTTTTGCTCAATCAATTTATTGCATCAATTGTAATATTCAAATAATCACATAAGCATTAGTGTAATTTCTTTTTTGGTGAAATTTTGCCATTTTGGACAAAGAAATAGTTTTGCTAGTCTAAATTCAACTAACTTCGCTAAACTTTTGTTGAATTTTGCCAAAATTTTGATAATAGAAGATGACAAAAACCTTGGCAAATATCCATAAGTATTCAATCTTTGATTCACTAAGCATTGTAAACAATTCAAATAGATTGATTCATGCATTGGCACCTATCTTAGGACATCTTTCCATGAGGTTGTTATGGTCACATTAGTTTCCCATTATGATTTTTCAACTAGTAGTGCTCCCAGTCATCTCACAACTTTATCGATCAATCATTGACCAATTGCAAGAGTTATGAGAGTTGTGACTCAAATTGTGACTCATCATAAAATGAAAATTGTCTTTTTTTCATGAGAACATGTGTTCCAAAATTCCTTACTTGACTAACTTCATATTTTCAATGCACTTTCAACTTTCCACGGGAAAATGACTATCCCTGCAACAAGAAACAAGGCCTTATGATAGTGACTTCCAATTAGGTTTATGTGATCAAACTTACACATAGTAGCCTAATAGAAAAGAGACCTAGTTGTGTGGAAGCAAAATTTTGTACCAAATTATTCAAAAGAGCAAACTTGCAAGTCCTTATGGGACAGTTCATTTGAGAGTTGAGGTCATTCTATGGGACGCCAATGAAAGAATGTTACATTTACCGTGTGGAGCATATGAACTTTAATAAATATGAACCCACATCCTAGTGACACATCAACCTTATTTTCAATTGGCATGTCTTTTCTCATATGTATTTTACCTTTAAAAATATGAACCCAATTTTCCTTATTAAATTGAAATGAACCATGTCATATGTCACAACCCTAACTTTGGGCTCGTGACCAAGGCAAAATACGGAAAGGTGCAGGTTGGGAATGTAATCTGAGAATCACATTCACATTCCCAAGAGTGTGGGAGAGTGTGAGGGAATGAGCCCACAAACTTTCAAGTGGATTCTCATTTTGGGAATTGGAGTCCCAATGGATTTTTCATAGAGTGATTTGAAGAGTCAAAACTCATTGTATTGAAGATTTCCTTATACCATTGGAAATCTTTTAAGACATAAATGTTTAAAATGGAGTTGCATTATCCATTTGAGTATTTACAACTTAAATTATGGTTGAAAGAAAGGTTGAGACTCAAAGTGTCAATTTGATTTTTGACCATTATAAGTCGAAGATCCCCTTGAATTACATGTGTGGAGGGGGCATGCCACATATCGTTGAAAAACTTTCAACAAAGGCTAAAACTTTGTTTTAGACTTTGCTTCAATTAGAAGTTTACAAAAGAAATTATGGGTGTCCAAAATGACGAGAATCCCAATTTTGAAAATTTTGGGACTCCCGACTTGGGAGTTCCAAGAAAAATGCCATTTGGGTGTAGCTTCCGTGACAAATCACAAAAAATACTATAAGGGGGAAGGTGGTGGCTTCCTTTAAGTTTGGGCCATGGTGAATCTCATGAGTTCGTGTATGCTTATGGCTTGTTTGTGCACCAAAAATGCTCTAACTATGCATTAACCAACTTGTTGTTTGGTCTATGTAGATTAATATGAATAATTGACACACTTATCATTAGTCATAGTCCTTATTTTGAAGTTCTAGCATGCTTTTCTTACCCTTCAAAATGTTGTGAACAAAGAAACGTACCTAACTCCTTCTTTTGTTATATCCCTTTTGAGACTCGCATTTGAATCTTTCAAGGAGTTTTGGGGGTGTGTCATCATAAATGTGTTCTTTGTTTGAACATCTTCTCAATAAAAAATTCGATGCAAATTTGTAGGTAAAAATATATTGTTTATCAAAGGGCCACACATGACAATTTCTTGTGTTCATAACATCAAAACAAATGGTCAAAATGAAGGTGTTCTCACATTATTGTTGAGGCAAATGTTGCATATCAAGCACATGTTGCATCATGTGTAATTACCAATCCATAGCTAAAACAACAAGAACCTTTTCTCTTCGATCATCTATAATGATCCTATTTGTCAAAATGAAGCCATAGAAAAAAAAGATGACATGGATGAAAAGAAAGTATGAAGAAGAGAGCCTTTAGAACACTCATAAACAAATTTTTTGGGCATAATATAAGAGGTAAAAAGTGAAAAATTACATGGAATAAAAGAGTTGCTCTTTTTTGGCTCCATGGTAAGTATCTCAAAGAGGGGGTTCATCATCACATTGTAATACATTCGATAGCTCAGACCTAACACACACAAAAAATGATTTATTGAACTTCCATGGGACGACCTTTGGATGAGTTTCCAAAGCTTTGAGAATATTGATGGTCATGGGCCCTCCATGTTGTGAAGGGGCTCCTTAACATTGAAACCCATGAATTTTGGCTTCAGTAAAACTTGTGTACAGCCTGATTTTGGCTGCATGGACCTGTACTAGAGGACTTACAAAAACAATTGTATCAAGCATGTACCAACTAGTTCATGACATTTTTCTTGTTGCACAATCTATAAGAGGTTAGAACCTGGCATTTGAACATACTGGAAGTGCCAAGTGAACATGTTGGGAATTGCTCAACAAAGCCATTCATATGAGTCATGCTACCCAATGCTAGTATGCAAACACATGGAAGAACAGTCATGCGTATGAGTGATTACAAGTACGAACATGCAAACACACTTCATGTAAGAAGCCCAATAAAAGGTGCTACCTGATTTTGTCTGCATGGGCCTCTGCAAGAGGATTTTGAAAAATCAAATTATATCAAGCATGTACCAACTAAGTTAATGACATTTTGCTGGTTGCACAACCCAGAAGAAGTTAGAAGATGGGCTTTGAACCTATAGGAAGTGCTCGACCAAGCTGTTCATTTGCTAGTCATGCTACCCAATAAAAGGTGCTACCTGATTTTGTCTGCATGGGCCTCTACAAGAGGAGTTTGAAAAATCAAATTATATCAAGCATGTACCAACTAAGTTAATGACATTTTGCTGGTTGCACAACCCAGAAGAAGTTAGAAGATGGGCTTTGAACCTATAGG
>Ga0116231_10003994_pt1 | contig 30164 bp, 22 predicted proteins | sample S1TSphgellanicum_2_FD_89695 | JGI IMG/M metagenome (GOLD analysis project Ga0116231, IMG submission 89695) | Host-associated microbial communities from peat moss isolated from Minnesota, USA - S1T2_Fd - Sphagnum magellanicum MG | ecosystem: Host-associated > Plants > Peat moss > Unclassified... | reverse complement strand
TTGCTGAAGAAAAGAACTAATCCAACTCCTTAATCACCAATAACGCATTTCGGAAAAGAAAATAACCCCCTTCGCACCATGCACACTCATCACCCTATGAAGTTGTTAAAAGCCCTTAATAACCTCACCCCACTCAAATAACCTTGATGTAACTGTTAAAAATTGAGACTACCGCACATGGTTGTGTCGGTATGGCTCACAGACATATTAAGGCAACTCTAGGCATATTTAATAACAAGTTGCAAAAAAATTCCAATGATGATGATAATATGTTTAAGTGAAATAGATATATGGTGCAATATTACAGTTGTCAATTTGATAGTTATATATGGTCATAGACTTGACAATTATGAAAAAAATTTATACATGAAATTTCAAGCCAAACTACCTCACTCCTTTCACGAACCCACTTATATGGATATGAAAAAGCAAAATGAATATGTGCATTTTCAAAATCTGGTTGATCTTAAATAAACCAAATTATGAAAAAAATTCAATTCAATTCAAGTCAACATTCCACACCCACTCCAAGCGTATATGTATGTAAAGCACATGACCAAGGTAAAACTTTGGAGGGCCCTGTAACCTGTCAGCCTTCTGTTTGTATCCAGTCAAATGTGCGAATTTGAGGAATGTCTTCGTCACTAAACGACCTCAACCAAGGCCCTAAACCCTTCACATGTATAGAGATGAGGAGGTATCTTACTCCTACTCCTTAAGAACGGGATGGATCTTATACCTATAAAATATATATCCTTCTAACTCTTAAGGACTAGGTGTAAGAGCCTTGTCCCTCCAACACCTCATGATCTATACATGTTTAGTGATAACGTTTGCATCATGCTTTACAAGGGATAAAGTCCATGGATGAGGGACATTCTCACCAAATGCAATATCCTTGTCATAGGCCCCTTAGTTTGAGGACGCCCGCACCCTTGGGCCATGGTCACCTTACTCTAGTAAGGGTGCAGGTCCTAAAGACCACCTCATGGAATATCAATGGATGAAAAGTTGACATATAATCAATCCTACATGGCTGGAAAAAATGGATCATGTTTACGATGTCAGTGATGTGGTAATGTTTGAGTCACCCTATTCAAAAAGAGTACCTATCTGGATGTATTCCGTCACTAAGTCTCATCAAAGAGACTGTTAGTGACGAACGTGTTTGTCACTAGGTCCCATGAAGAACTCAGTGACGAAATGTGTTTCGTCACTAGGTCCCATGGAGAACTGAGTCTGACTAGGAAGGCCCCTCCCCCCCCCCACCCTCCATGACATCAAATTCTTTCATCTTTAGCATGCATTATGGGTCTTTATTTTCTTCTTCTTTTTTCTTCAGCTATTTTGTGTGATGTTCCAACTTCCCATTAAAAGAATTAAAAATTGACTATGTATTAGGTGTACTGCTTTTTTTGTGATGAAATTTGGCCACTTGGAGATCCAAAAAAAAGAAAGTATTCATGACTTCTGCAAAGCATTTCTTGGGAAATAATCCCAAAAATTTGCCATATTTTGAGGAAAAAAGGTTTGAAATTGCCTTGTTTTTATTATATGGTCTTGCCAGCATAGAGTGGAGTTGCAAAATATTTCTATTTAACCTGTAGCCAAATCTGGCTAAGTCTTCTTGTGGAGGATTGGCAGTCCACCTAATTGGAAAAAAAAAACCCTGATTATTTACTTATTTTTTTGCAAATTCTGCTAGAAAAAAAAAGAAAAAAAAAGTGTTTTTAGTGTGTAAAATTCTTTTTTCCAGCAATAATTCGCCAATTTAGCCAAATAAGTTTTTTGAAAAGAAAAACGCTGATTGTAACCAGTGTTTTAACCTGAAAAATATGATTTCAAACTACAGAAAGGATTTTTCCTGGAAAAAAAGACCCAAATACGCCAGATTTTGAGAGGGAAAAAAAAATTTCAAATTGCCAGTAGGTGGCCAAGAATATAGAAGGATTCTGGTTTTTTTCTACTTTCATATCTAGTATGTAGCCAAATTTGGCTAAATTATTTTCTGGATGATTGTCACTTTTGTCTTCATCACAAAATCCTTAAAAAGAAACCCTGATTGTAATAGCCCTTCTAGATTTTGTGACGTGGAGGTAGGTGCGTGTTACTATGTTGGCTGACGCAATTAAAAGGGTGGAAAATGATCGTATTTGTGACGTATGAGTCGTCAGTACTTACAAGCCAGCCGCCCTTGCTGTTGACTTGTCCGAGCAAGGCAGTCACTCTCCTTACGATCCCAATAGTAACCCCAATATTGTAGTATAGGGGCAGCTTCAACACACGTCTGTCAAATAATTAATTAATTTTGAAGATTCCACGTGGAAGAAAAATAATACCACTTGTGATATTCTTAAAAAATTATTTATTTTCCTTCACAATTTTTTTTTTTTTTTGATTATTTTCATTTATTTTTATTTTTATTTTTTGAAAATTCTAGCATTTCTGCAAATAATAAGTGTGCAAATTGTTTGTGTAGCTGCTGTGTTTTGTGCCAAAGTTCACTGGATGGTTTTGTGTAATAGCACTGGCTTTTTTCCTTTTTTTTCTTTTTTTCAAATTTCTGATGCTAAACAAAGAGGGGAAAAAAGGAGAAAATTTAGTTTGAAATGACACACTGAAAAAATTCCAAATTATTCTTAAAATAAAGTCCCCAATAAAAAGAATGCTGACACACAGAGTGTTTTGGACATTTTTAATTAAAATAAAAAATTAAATTATTATTATTTTTCCCAATGAAAAAAAAGGAATGGAATGTTCTGTTTTCTGGTGATGCAAAAATGTGTCAAGACCACGTCTGGTTCTGATCTACAAATCTTGCACCTTTTAGGAAATTGGGGATGGTACTGGTCTCCAAATCTGCACCTTTTAGGAAATTGGGGATGGTACTGGTCTCCAAAGCTGTACCTGTTTGGAAATTGGGGATGGTGCCTTCATTGAACTTTTTTTCAATGTCAAAGCTCAAAATGGTGTCCTCCTAAGCAGAAGACACAATAACCCACTATGGGAGCTAATGGCTGCAAATTACAAATCTAGACCTCAGCACTTCTTGTAAGGCAATTCCTTTACAGACACGTGCCTTACGCCTAGTCCACCTAGCCTAGCTCACCTAGCCCACCTCGTGTTTTAAGATGGGCAAGGCCTGCATTCAGGGCTAAGGAAGCATGAGTTTTTAGGCCATTTAAAAACCGAATCTGCCCAAGTGACCAATTCTGAAAGACTACAATAAAACCCCTGCCTCTAACACTAAAGAGTGGGTCCTATATGGCAGATTCTGCCATGTAAAAAGCATGCCCTGGGAGAGAGCCTCTTAGGGCAAGCCTAGTGTCTGCACACCTGACAGAATCCGCCATATAGGGCCCATACTTTAGTACATAAATCTACATTATGTATAAATATGTATTGCAACCAGTGTAGTGCCCTAATAATAGGACCTCCTCCTATAAAATAATTCGCCAAATCCTTTGATAGGGCCATGGTTCATTGCACATTTTTGTGGTAATGAAATTGCGTATTCATCTATTATCCATTGCATCTGTGCGGTAATCCAATTGTGATTTCATCCATTTGGCACTCTCCATTGCACATGTGTGGGGTAATCAAATATGGATGTTGTTTACTGTTTACCATAATTTGACATTGAGATTTGTGCTCTTGGGTACTGGATTCAAGTGTTGATCCTTAGGAAAAAAAGTCATATTCTGTTGTAGTGATGTTGTGAACATGATGACGCTTAATTTGACATGAATTTGATCCCAATAGAAAATATGACTCAGGAAACAAAGTGAATTACAACTTGGGAGGTCTTCCTAATAACCTCTTGAAAGGTGGGACCAATGGTGCCAATTTTGTGCTTGCTTTGTTTGAACTTAATTTGGCACTTTCATGTGCACAAAGGGATTTGCAAATGAAGCTACTGCAAAATCTCCACTTCATTTCCTGGGTTTGCAGTGGCAACTACCAGCTTATTACTTACTTACTTTTGAGTTTGTTCCAAGGTGATGACTTGACTACGGAAGACTAAAAAAACTTGTTTCCTTCTTGGAATTTCCAAGGGGACTTGGCGCTTTGGAACTTGATTTTGAAGCTGGTTTACATGATGATGGAAGCATGCCGAAATCAAAGCTTCAGCGAAGTTTCCTGTTATATTTCTGTCGGATGTACATCCTTGATTCGGTATGAAGGTGTTGAGATAATGACGAAAGCATACGCAAAACTTTGAAAATTTCCATTTCTATTTTTGACGGAAGCACATTTCTGAACATGTGTTGAAGGTGCCAAGGAAATGACTGAAGCATAAAAACATTTCCAGGAAATTTTCCCCTTTGTATTCCGAACAGTGTGATTACACCATGAAATTGTCATTTCAGGTTTCTAAATGAACTTAGCAGTGGTTTAATTAATTAATTAATTATTTTTCTGGAAAATATTCATAATTATTTTCTTATACAATTTCAATCTATAAGTAGGATTTTGTGAGAAAAATGATTCAAAACTTTCCAGTTTTAATTACTTAAAAAATAAAATAAAATTCCAGCTGACCAATTTAGTAAACTGGCGTTGGAGCATCCATTACTAAATTGGTCAGCTGGATTCTCCAAATATCCGAAACATACAAGGATGTTTAATTTAAAAAAATAAAAATAAAAATTCATATCTAGTTTATGAACAAATTTGGCTAAAAGTCTTCTTATGGATGATGATGATGGCCACTTCCATTACACAAAATTAAAATCCAAAACACTGGAACTTACATCCTGGAACAGTATACTTAGTTCCACCAGGAAATTTTCCCATGGAATGAGCTTAGTACATACTGGAACAGTACAGTTACACCAGGAAGTTTTCCTGTGGAATCAGTTTTACATCCTGGAATGCTACAGTTACACCAGTAATAGTATATTTCAGCAGTAGAATGTCCTGAAAATCTGAAATTTTATTAGGGCTGGTTAAACCCTAAACCTAAGGAGCTACAGCTCTCTTAAACCTTAAACCCTAACCCTAAACGTAAGGAGCTGTAGTTCTTCTCCTTCCACTTACTCTACAGGCAATAGGGTCCGCGAGAACTGTGTAGTCTTGTGCTAGATGACGACGCCCGCCGTGACGCAAGCAACCAACACGTTGTGATGTCGTCTGAGAATTGTGTCCAGAGAGTCGACGAGACTTTTGACTCCATTGCGAAGCGGCTGCATTTGTCGGGAATTTTTATGGGAATTTCGCAGGAAGCATCAGTTCTGGTTTCCGTGCAGGGACAGGACGTGGCCAAAACGCAACACAAGGCTAGGGTAACAAGCAGACCCCTGCCGTGCTGGTCGTTGGCACTGGCTGCGCCGCCTACTGCAATTTCTTATTGCAGGTCTCCTCCCTAATCTCGCGCCGGTGGAACCGCCGGCAATCCAGATGCGACAAAAACGAACAGATAGTATTTAACAGTGAGATCTGGCTAGAGATGGAAGTGTGTCAAGAAAAGTTAAGTACCAACGGTGGAGTGCAGAAGCCGTGAACCCAAGTTCTGAAAGTTTGTCTAGAAATTAGATCTGCCGTTTTGGACCCAGATTTGCAAGAAGAGAGAAGCGACTGAGAAGATCACAACTGAACACTGAAGTTCCTTGTGCAGTAGTAGAACTCGTCGATTTCGAGGGTTGGTTGAGAATCAGGAACCGGTCAGATTCTGAAGAGAACTGCTTAGGGTTGCGCTAGAAATTTGACAGCTGAGCTCATGGCGCTTGAAGGTAGCGAAGCTGATTTGTTCGGGAACTTGCCTTCGGAGTCTTTTCCAGAATGGGCGAGTATACCGGAGTTGCTGACGGCCATCGAAGCGGAGATCGGCAGATCAGGTCGACAGCAAATCGAGAAGATGCTAGACGGACGCAAACTACCGGAGTTTGTGAATGTGCAAGATCTTCTCTCTGCCATTCAAGAAGAACTCGACAGTCCTTATTTCAGCTCATACTTGCGAGGATAAAAAAATTAACAAAAAAAATTCTAGACAAGTTTCAAGAAGAAATCCAAATTTCAACGACTTGGTGATCTGCTGCTGCAAATGATCCGACGAGACCCACGAGTACGGGCTGCTGCACAGACACAGAGAGAGAGAGAGAGGAGCTTCAAAATACACGATGAGAAACAAAACTCCAACATTGAAGAAGATTCTCAAGGACAACAACCGGCTGGAAACTGATGGGAATAATTTCGACAAATTTTTGGAAATAGATTTCATTTGAGGAGAGAATTTTGCTCACATCCACTTGTAATTTTACCCCCCCAAGATTGTAAGTCAGAAAATAGTAATACAATCCAGACGTGTGGAATTTCTTGTACCCATGACCAAGGGCTTGTAGTGTGCTTCCAGTACCGGTCCATTTGTGTTGTTTCTTATAGTACCAGAACAATCTGGAATGGACTACTTAAAAGGCTTTTGAAACTTCTAGAACTGTAGTACTAAATGGGTTTTGGGAATTTGGACTTTTTAGCGCTCCTCTTTGGTACCTATCTGCAAATTCTGCAACAAAAGGGATTCTGCAATTCATTGTTCTAGCACAAGTTTCAAATTCCAATCATGAAGTAAAAACTCAATTCCAGGATTCCGTGGAAATTGTTGACCCATGAGTTGCACTACTTTACCTATGATTCCACATTCTTTCTTTTGTAAATCTCAGCTTCTCCACTCTAGAACACTTCCAGAGGTTTGACATTGGACAGGGAAGTTTCTGAAAGAGAATTCACCTCCTTACTGACAGCCATGGGCGAACAAAGCAAGTACTATGGTATGTACCATGCTAAAAACCCCAAATTGTATAAGATTGCTTTTCTAAACATTATAAGGATGCTTCTCGCAAAGTTACAGCATCAAGTCCAAACTTGACAAATTTTTTGGTAAAATTTAGCGACTTAGAGTTCTCACTCAAGAAGGTGAAGGTACATTGGTTCACTGTGGCCCTTACAGACCCACCTCCCATTCCCGTTTTGTAGTTATTCCTTGATCTTTGGTTTGTTGATTTATGATGTCTGTTATTGGGCTCCAGTGTAAATAGATTTAGCACTTACGAATTGACATAAGATTTGGGTCCTTTCTCTCTTTATTTCCTCTTCTTCTTATATGAGGTAGTGTGTTCTTGAAATAAGATTTGGCAGGTTCACATCAACAAATATCTAAATGATTTTGTTGTAATAAACGTTTTTGCATCAACAAGTATCTAGATGTTTTTCTTGTACTGAAGTTTGCATCAACAAGTATCTAAATGTATTTCTTGTACTAAAGTTTGCATCAACACATATCTATACATTTTTTTTTGTACTAAAGTTTGCATCAACAAGTATCTATACATTTTTCTTGTACTAAAGTTTGCATCAACAAGTATGGATCCTTAATATTTTCTTGCGACAAAGTTTGGTAGGTTTGCATCAGCAACTATCCTACTTTTGAGGTTGCATGGTCTTCAACAAGAAAAGGCAAATGTGGAAAACTTTCAATGAAAACAAATGGCACAATGCATGAATTTGGGCTGACATTATTCAGTCAAAAAAGTGAGCACATAGTAACAACTCATTATTCTATGAGTGGTACCAACAAGCTTGTAGAATCACCCCCGCATTTTATGAGTCTTACATGTCCCATGGAAAAAAGAAATCCTATGGTGGGACCATTCTTTAGTCCATTGATTGTTTGCTTGCAAATTAATTTGCCAAATGTCAAACTTGTGGGATGCCGTTTGGTTTGATAAAATGTCTCAAGGTGACATGGATGATGGGATTATGTGACTCACCACCCACTAGTGCATCATGGATTGGAAACCATTATGACTCAGTTGGTTATCATTCCGAGCTTTCACCTTGGTAACCTATCCTATAAACCCTCCTATTTCCCCTTCACCCTACCTAGGTGACTATCTAGGCAAATTTAAATTGGGGTACTAGTTACTATTGTAGGTGATTGTGTGATTTTTTGTGATTTTTTTCAATTTTCCTGTTTTTATGCGTTTAAAACAAAATAAAGGAGAATTTGTGACTGAATATTCTTTTCTGAAAATATTATTTGCAAAATGACAAAAGTTTGTTAAAAAAATAAAAATATCAACGGTTTTTCGATGGACTACAAGATTTATATAGAATAAATTTAAGTGAGGGGGGAAAAAAAATCAAAATAATTCATATGATGGTGATGATTTTTCACATGTTGTATGCATTGAAATATTTTAGTTACTAAAAATTATGAAAAATATTTCAATAAGTATTTATGGCAATTTGAAATGTATGTTTCTTTTGCATGATTATTTCATGCACACTAGCGTGGCCTGTGGCATTGGCCCAAGTGTGAACCCATTACAAAATAGGGAACTCAACATGTGAATATTGTTTTGCAATGTATATATTGATTTTTTGAATAGCCAAATATGAAAGGAAATCATGCTTGAATTGAATGGTAAGCCTTCAAGTGTTACCACGTTCTCAACTGATTTTTCCTTCCAAAACCTGGTTTTTTGGAATATATTTGAATTTTCAGTGGCAGAAATCATTTAAAAATCAATATTTCCCACATTTTGAATCCAAATCTTACCAAATAAATTCCGTTAAATCCTGCTCATCAAGATCTTTCCAACAACACCAAAGGCACCTTCCAATTCCTCAGAAATTTTCAGTTACGATTTAATTAAAATTTCAGGGAAGAAATCGTTCAATATTCAAGAACTTTTGCACAACAAGTCCATGGAACTGAGCCATGCACCCCTCCTTGTCAAAAGCTTTCCAAGGACACCAGGAACACAATCTACAGCATCCTGGTTCAGTGGATCTCATAACTACAAAACAAAACAAACTACCTTCCTTCATAGATAGATATAACCAACAATTTAGGCTTACGAATTCCAAGCCCAACGAATATAAACAATCAACCTTGAATAGTCATAACACATAATCTTTTTCCTTGCAATCTTAGAAAATGAATTTTATAATGTTCAAACTCTTGATATGTTTTATAATCTTCTCAAAAGCATCCAATGAATATTGCTAAACACAAATGTATGCATTATTTGTTCATTAAAAAATTAAAATCAATTACATTATTTAATACACTCCTTTTGATTCCATTTCAATCAATGACTTTGCATAATATTTAAGTTTAGTTTTTGAGTCAATAGTTTGTTATGATTTTGGTTTTCGACTCGGTAATATTAAATATGGACACAAATGGTTTTTATGAATGTGAATACCATTTTGCCATAAATATTTCTCCCCTTACCATGGATCCAAATTGGTGGACACCATTAAAATCCACGCTTGCTTAGTTTATGGATTTAAAATCTGGTTTGCACACAACTAAACAAACATCTACTTGAAAGAAATGGCATATTCTGCAATACTCATATTCAGGCACATTTGAAATTGTTATCACCTGTTGCAAATATTACACTTCACCTAGAGAAATGTCGTCATCTGCAATATTCACCATTCTCGTTTACAAAAGAAAAGTGCACAAAAGCCGTATTGATACTCTTGCTTTAACTTTGTTTTGAATTGCCTAGTGCTAATCTCTTCCCTGCTCTTGTCCATTGTAAGCTTTTGGCTGATTTTGATCGAACCCCGGAACCCTTCTTCACAACTTTGGGTGGCTTCTTCCCGCGCTTGAAAATTGCCAGAACCTCAATGCTGCCAGACAGTTTGGAAATCACATCCATGCAGATTCACAACATTAGTGCCATGTCCTTGGAGATTTCAGGATCAGGAATTGTAATCTCCAGGAACAACAAAGATCTCCTGGAATTTTGAGAAATTCAGACAAAGACATACCTACAAGATTGCAGAGAAATCTACACAAAAGACACTTTGAAGGTAACACGGCAATGAGTGCAGTCATAACCTTGTGGGACTTAGTCACAAAGTGTCAGACCATCACTTTCATCATGAGTAGCGGCAATGAGCTGCCATGACTACCCACTAACTTACCAGCTCCTGATGGCAGATGTAACAAGTAATAATAATTGACCCAGAATTTGGGCAAATCATCATATAAAATCTGTGTCCCAAGTTTCTGTTACATTTCTGGAAGCAGCAGGAAGACTCAGTCATGATGTTGGCTAGCGCTCACTCAAGATGAAGACAATGAAGGCATGACCTATATCTAGAAATGCCAATGACTGGGGTTGTTTGTTGTTATGATGCAAGAAAGGACTTATGAGAAGCAGTTCACCTGTTGGTACCCGGGAAGAGGTTGAATGCTTTAGCATCATCAAGATACCATGCATCACCTTCAACAAGAGCTGCATAGTCCTGCATTTTGTGAACATGGGCACATGCAAAGATGCCCATTTTGAAGTGTTCAGCAAATTTTCCCATTTTTCTTTTCACTCTTGATCAATGTCAGCAAACTTGATTCTTCAACTGGTGTACTACAGCTTTCAGAGACAAGGATTAATGTCATACCAGCTTGAATGCTTGCCAGCCACAGCTGACATAGATGAGAGTATCAGGCCAAGTGTGTTCCTCTTCTTCCCAGTTTGAAGCACTCTCTTTGTGAACTGCACCTTGTTTAGCTCTTAACATCCATGGTCGCTTCTCAACCCTGTAATTCCCAAACAGATCATGCACATGAGTACAAAACACAATCCATGAAACACAAAGGCTTGAGATGGAAGAACAGAAAAACCTGAGAATGAAGCCATTGATAATTCCAACTTACTGGTGAGTTTCAACCAGTAGTGGGCAGGTACCAGGCTAGAACCCTGGTATATAGACCAGTACTTGTTGTGGTATCAAAGAACTGACCAGCCTTGTACTGGTATCTACCTAGCAAGGACATGAGGTACAGCCTCATACTAGTATCTGCCTGGTAAGGACCTGAGGTAATCCCAGCTTCATACCACAGCTGTACCAATCTCAATTCCAGGTATATGCCTCCCTCATACCAGCCATAAGTCAGACTTGGACCCTAATACCAGAACTGGGCTGGTATGAAAGTTTAAAACAAAGATCCAATACCAGTACCAAGCTGGTATGAATTTTTTTCAAAGATCCAATACCAGTACCAGCGGTTATGTTCAAAAGTCAATACCTGCCCAACACTGGTTTAAACCTTAAACCCATGAATGCTTCTGTTTTTTGCTCTATCCTCTTGATCTCAACAACAGACACTTCCTTTGTCTATTGAACATAGTGTCTTACTTGTCAGTAGTTTTTGAAGATGGGGATTTGGTCTTGCCAAGCCCTCGTAAGGAGGCTGTGCGCAAAGCTTCAATGACAGGAGGGTCTAGACCCTTTCTTGGTGGATCCACAATCACAACATTGGCTCCCTCTAGCCACTTGATGGGTGACTACAAAACAGAACAGCAGATAGAATTTCAGAAACTCCTGAGGACCCATTGTATTTACCATCATGTAAAGAATCTGCAGATCCTCAAAAGAGAACTTTCAAGAGAACTCACCACAGAAGCATCTGCACAGTGCCAGCTGATATTGGAATTTACTGATGCTGGTAACCGTGACAAAGATTGCTCAAATGACAGCCTTGCTTCCTTATTCACCTCTACACACTTTACTGTTCTGCACAGTTTCCATCACACCACACAACTAAGTTGATGGCAAATTCCAGTACTAATGAGATGTGTCAGAGGTTGAAAAGCAGAGAAGTGTTGATGGGCTACCTGCATTTGCGAGTGGTGGCCAGGCTTAGACCTATGAGACCCACACCAGCATACAACTCAACAACAGAGCTTCCTATCTTCACTGCCTTTTGGAGTCGCCGCAAAAGCACATCAAAAACCTACAAGATGTCACCCACCCCAAGGAATCACCCTTGATTGCCTGTACAATAGAATCTATTGACAGTAATGCTCTTCAAAGATTGCTTCATTGAGATCTGCTCCATACTTTATGTTTGCATGACATCTTGAATGATTCAAGAGCTTGATGACCTGACAGGGGGTTGAAAGAGAAATGCTACAGGGGAATGAGAATAAAAGAAACACCTGCAGATTAGCTTGCCCGAAGCTGGCGGGAGTGAAGGAAATGTCAACGCCACTCATTCGCTCCCATAACTCTGACTCACCCAGAATATGTCGCCATCTTCCCCCAAAAATGATCTGTGCATCATGAATTGAGTTACTGTCAAAACAAAATGACAACACCCTGTTCCCAGCAACTGCACTTCGGATGTTTGGAAGAGAGCAATTTTTCCTGCCAGAATTGTATGCTCAAATGGTATGATAGAGAGACATCAATGACCCATGTAATAGAAGCTGAGGATTTCAGCAAATGTAGTGTGCTCATCTATACAGAGAAAATAATGTCCTGTTGTTTTACATGGAGGGTTATGAATGTCCTTTACATTGGTGCGGGAGGTCTGAAAATTTGCCCAAACAGAGTGCAGAATAGGATTTGCACTTTTTGGGTTTCCCCATCGCCACAGCAGCTGTATTGAACAAAACAATTTCAAGATCAAACTGCTAATCAACTGTAGAAATTCACTGTTGTTGGGTTGGGAATTTAGGGTTTTCACAAAGATTTAAGCCTCTAGGGGCTGGGATAGAACTGATCAAACCTCTGCCATTTTGTTCAAACGGTCAGCTTGGATGGAATCCTCATCCCTGGCATTCCAGACCAATGACACTTGTACCTTACCTGCTCATAAAATCACATTGGCATACATCAGGTTCTGGGACTTCTCCAAATGCCCATTTTAGGAAATTGCTGATGGTGGTCACGAACACATCCTCTAAAAAATTTACAGACAAAATTCAGAGGCTACACCTTCTAATACTTCACTAAGCATGAAACAGTTTTCATCTTGGGTTTCCTTAAAATTATCATGAGGCCTGGGTCTACACTTGTTGCTTTGGAGGAAAAAGTTGCTGGAACAAAAGTATGCAGTACACATTCAAAACAGAAGAGGGCCCACCACTTGCATACCGCTCTGCAGCAGGCAGAGTGGTGTTGAAGGTTGTCACCACCATCTGCACACAATGCAACGATCACTGCATTATTACATTCCTTCAGGACCATTGGGCCCATGTTTGTGGTCAGGTGTGCCAAAAGAAGAGACCAAGCAGGACTTTCCAAGAAAAGAACAGAATCTTACCTGGACATAACGGAGTTCACCCAAGTGCAAGTCCTCATTATATGGTTGTATTCCTAGCTCTTGAATTGCTGCACATACAAAAACAAGGCTGCACGTCAAGGTCTGACCTTGCAACTTTTTCTCCCTGTCAGGACCCCCAAGAAAACAAGAAGATTGCATGATAAAAAGCTGCAGGTGATGATGCTTTCTGAAAATAAAGCATGAGAATCATGCAAGGAACTTCTTTGGGAAAAGAATTGACGGGCTTGTGGTCTTTGAAGTCAACATCCAAGCATGGAACGTCAAGACCCAGAGTAAAGGAAAAGAACCTTCTTTCACAAGTTTGATGGTGGCATTGATGCTTGGATGATGAGCTGCATGCAATAAATAACCACAGCCATCAGCCTTTGCAGCCCTAGAACTGAGTATTTGTGAAAGTGGATTTGCAGCACTTGGCAAGCCTATGGGTATACAGGGGTCTTAATGATCTCACTGATTACATTAGCCAGCAGTAATAGATAGCAACCCACCTCTACAAGATGGGATATCAACAACAAAATGGCTGCCTTCTTCAAAAAGGCCTATTTGAGGGTTCATGGAAGTTCCACGAACTGCCAGTTTTGCTCTGCACCTCCATTCCCACTGCCTTCTTCCCTTTGTCAGAAACATATACAACTGTTTTCTCCTAAACAAATTAAAGACTACAGCAAAAGGTACATGAGATAAAATAATATCATAAAATGTTTCATCATCATCTTGATACATAGCAGATCCTTGGCAAATAATCTTCTCCAAACTTAGGGTTTGGGTTTCTGGGCCAACAGGGTGCGAGTCTGTGCTTGCATTCAACTGAAGTAAGCAACATGAAGCTCTTCATGATCAGTCAATGCAATTTTGTACAAGGTTTTGGCTAATGAGGAAAAGTGGTCAAGAATTGCTGTACATCATGTGATTATGCACAAGGAGGAACTGAATTTCCTTAGCCCTTACCAAGTTGCCAGATTCCAGAGTAAACTCAGCTACACCCTGCTTGAGAAAGAACTCTGTCACCTCTTCCATCACAGGTGGCTGATCCAGGTTTGTATCTAGTACACAGCCTGAGCACCTGCTGGCCAGATTATCAAGATTAGCAGCATTCTCTTATATCCAGAACCCAAATCCAAGATCAGAACCTGAAATGCACATACCCATGAGATTGCAGAGAAAAATTCCATAAAAATACTTTGAAGGTACAGTATGCCAGTTCAGTTTCAGTGTTGGTGGTGCAAGGATGTTTGAGTCCAGAAGCTTACTGTGTGAAATGCTGACAGTCAAGGTCATTGGTGAATACTTGAGAACTCTTATCCTTTGTCTGCATCATCTCTGGCATAAATTCCAGCTCCTTGTCTTCTTGTGTGTCTTCATCCTCTTCCTCCTCCTCCTCATTATCACCATCATCACACCAAATATCTTCTACATCATCATCCTTGAACAGAAACCTACCACTGAACAATTCATTTTGTCTTTTGTCAGTTTGAGCAGGTTTTTTTTGAACTGGGTCTGGTGCACGGGTCCTCTGGCCTGGATGCCAACCTCGATGAAGCTTTGAAGGTTTCTTTTTGTTTGCAAGTTTCTCTCTTGCTTTCATAGCATTCAATTTCTGCTCACCCCATGATAAAGGAACATCTCCTTGCTGTTGCAGTGCAGCAATTGGCGCAATACATTCCCTACCTGCATCATCAAACTGTCAGTACCCAGATGACCCAGATGTCCACTAGAAACTTTTGCGTGTTGATTTGTAACACTTCTCTGACAAGAGGCTGTAATTTTCTTCCACTGGCTTCTGTGTCTTGTTGATCCTATGCACCTTCCTCACCAAACAAGAATTGTTCACAAATTGAAAGATGCAATGCCTTTCCATCTCTTACCCCTCAATCCCTCAACAGTTGGTGAGCTGCAAAAATGAATTTCCCAAAAGAATGGAAACTCAAAGCTTCTACAAAATTCACCAACATATGTATGTATGCATTATAGGTGCTGGACTTGGAACACAAAGTCGGTTTGTTCAAAAGGGAAACTGCAATCCGGTCAGAGCACTACCCACAATCCATCATCACAACAATGTGCAAGCTAGGGTAGTGAGCAAATACACGAATTCCATGAACCAAAGTTCAGAAGAAAACCAGTGGCGAAAACCCCAAATGGGAGCTGTTGAGCTGGTCTTCTGGAAAGTTGAGCAGTCAGTGATTGAAATGACCACGTTGAACTCGACCACAGCGAGGAAGAAGAAGAATTCCTGCTCATCACAGCCTCCATCGAAGCCAGCTACAGAGAGCAGCTTTGTCGTTCCTGCTGTAGTAGCACCTATGGAATTCTTCGCTTTTCAAGCTAGAACTTCGACACCCAACTAGCAGCGCAATGTCTCCTGTGCTGCTGCAAACAAACCAAATTCAAACAACGCGAAATTCCCATCTCCTCCTTCACGCTTGACAATCAACTGCCACTCAGAAACAGCTCCAATTCCAAATCTTCGGAGATGAACTCCGGGCCGGAGTTTCTAGGGTTTAGGGTTCTCGACAGAATCTCATTAAGAGGACAACCCCAATGATGTATGAGATTCTTGTGTTCCTATCATGTTCCCAATGATTTTCCTCAAGTTCCCAAAGGTTGCTCATGATGTTCCTCAAGGGTGTTCCCCATAACACCTCATTTTATTCCAATATCCTTTGCCCAACGTTTTTCACTCCTCACCTATATAGGTGTGCCAAAGAAAAAAAAAACCCTGTAAATAAAAATCAAGGATGGGAACCCAACCATAAAAAATACAAAGCAAATGAGAACACAAGTAAATGCAAAACCAAAGAAAAAACAAAAGTAAATAATCAACAAAAAATCAAGTAAAAAAATCAAACAAAGACCTTATGCAAAGAGAACTCATGGCTACAAAATGCTAGTCAACAATAAAATAAAAAGACGTAAGATGAAAGAGCTGTCATCTTTCACAAATTAGTTAGTGACAAAGATGCATTAGTTATGATGTACAAAAGAGATGTGTGGAAAAGATGAAGAATTTTGACCAAGTGCAATAGCTCGTTATATAATCGTAATGACTTATGTATGTTATAAGGCTATGGATATGTGTTATTAATAATAACATACAAACATTGAAAGAATTAAAGAAAATCGTTCATGAACATGTGATAATGGTCTGTGCACAAGTGGTAAAAAAATAAATCAAAATGAAAATGAAAACACTTATATGTCTCAATAACAAAGGGAATGAAATCATTGCTTTGTGTTTGTCAACTTGTAGGATCGTGTTTTTTTTTGAGCAATCATCATCGTTGCATGGGCTATTATCATCAATGTTCGTTGCACCATATTTGCATTAGTAAGGTTAGCAATGATCAAGGTCTAGAAGTCATTTTTAATGGTAAGGATATTTGTTCGTTATCAGATGTGACAAGGGAAAAGGTGGGAAACTTCCTTTTCAACATATGTTCCATTATTCAAAGTAATAGTTGTGACAATATTCTAAAATATATTGGTGCTTCTATGAAAATGAATGTATTTAAAAAAATTATGTTTGATGTGAGACCTACTATATGTGTATCATTCACCAATAAAGAGAAAACACAAAAAGGTGGGTTGTTGTTATAAGGTGAAGAACACAAAGGTGAACCAAAGAAAACAATGTTTCTCCCAACTAATCTTCTTGTTGTATATTTGATTTTAATGAAATGAATATGAGATCCCCATGTTGGGCGGCTTGAGAAAAATACAATGGGGATGAGTGTGCATAAAATTGTCGAACAAATGGGAAAAATTGATTTAAAAAACCAAACGAAGATTGTAACTTTTGAAAATGGCTAATTATGACATCAAATTGAAACCTTGTATTATAAACATCCACGTGTAACATCACCCAATTTGGGTGAAAATCTAACATCATTCAAATGTCATGAATCATTGTTTCACATTTGACATGAGTATTACGTGAAACTAATGAAGATTAAAATGTTTCGTGAAATATTTTTGAAGTAAATAATTAATGTGCGGACAATTAAATGATAGGTTATCTCATTGAATGTGATAGGACATATTTTTGAATTATTTTTTCCTACATTAGGAGTTGAAATGCAAAAAAAAATGCAATATTGAAAGTGACACATAACTTTGAACATTATATTCATCTACTTTGAAAAAACATTACAATAAAAGATATCTCTGTATGTCAAGTGATTTCACTAAATTTTGAATGAATTCACTAGTTATAGCAAACAAAGACCCGGTGAAAAAATAATGAATTCACTAGGGTCCTGAACAAGGACTAATGAATTGCACTCACATTTTGTAGTAGTGAAAAATCAAAACCACTTGCAAAATCATTAAAAAAAAAACAATTTAATAAAAACTTGTACACAATAGCAAAGGGGAGGCTTACCATCTTCACATAGAGATTGATCTTTTGAGGAGCCCATTAGATGATGAGTTAATCAAAATGGCCCATTACAAAAAATAAAAATAAAAATAAAAATTTCAGAGTCAGCACGTCCAATGAATAAAAAGGAGAGGTGAATAGGACAATAACATTGTTAGCTTCTTCTCAGAAACCTTATGTTGGGAGAGTAAATAGTTTTTTCAGAATTTATTTAAATACAAGTAAGCTGTTTAAAATTGATTATGAGAAATGTTTCCTGATCTGCTAATTTCATGCATGGGTGGCACTGATCAGCAGCAGCTGCTGCACAATGCATGCATGCATGCATGGGGTCGCACCCCCCAAAACCCTTGATAGAACCTGTTAAACCCTAAACCCCAAAAACCCCATCTGGTTGCTGCTAATCTGAACTGGGAGCTCACAATGAGCTCACGAGATTGTTACCTGCATGAGGTTGGGCATGCAGCCCATGCTAATCCATGCTCGAATGCTTTCTTGTTGTCATGAGCTGAGGAGTTCAGCTGATTCTCCACCAGATGGAGGACATGCGTGAACAGTAGTGTCAAGGTGCGCGATTTTCTTTCTTCTAGCTTGGGTATTTCTCTTTAGCTGGTTGGTTCAACAATAATGTTGGGAATTCATCTTGATCTTGTGGGTGGGCCATTGTTGGGGGCATCGTCGGTTGCACGTCGGCACGCAGGCTGAGGACTTTCGAGCTTGGACCTGCAGCTTCACAAGTTTAGGAGAATTGTCAAATTAGAGCTGAACTGTTTCTTACAGGTTTGGAACTCGATTATCCTCCGAATTTGTTTGCCTGATTTGAAACCGTCGTGTGAGCACCACGCACCACGACTCAAGCTTGTAGACATTGTACTGGTGTCGTCGACTAGTTGCTGCAGCATTCAGGAGTTTTGTAGCATTGAATTTTCTAGGAGAAGGTGATATTCTCGTTGTCTCCCAGAGCTTAATTTTAAGCTTGAGAAACTGGAGGAATGGGTGCAGGCCGGAGGACGAGCACGAGAACGCGGCTGCAGTGATCGGCAAGCAATGGACCCGACACCAAAGGTAGATGGTCTATTCGGATTCAAACGAGCTGCAGCTCTGCAGCAGCCGGTGATGAGTAGCTACCAGTTGCAGGGATTCTGTAGTTTGACGTTGTCTGCTGCATCCAGCAGCTAACGCAACTGTTGCTAGCTATAAGTATTGAGATTTTTCTTTTGTGATGCATGGATCCCTTGCTGGCTGCAGGTGGCGCTGATTGCAGGAGTGACGGGCATAGTAGGCAACAGTCTAGCAGCGCAGTTGCACGACCCAAATGCACCAGGAGGGCCATGGAAAGTGTATGGAGTGGCACGCAGAGCCACGAAACCAGACTGGTTAGCAGAGCCATTGCACTACATAAACTGCAATCTTCTAGACCGCGACGAAACTCTCTCAAAGCTATCACCACTGCACGACGTGACCCATTTGTTCTACGTGACATGGGTGAGCAGACCCACAGAGGAAGAGAATTGCGAAGCCAACGGCGCACTGTATCGCAACGTTCTCGATGCTATCTTACCAAACGCCAAGAACTTCCAGCACATTGTGTTGCAGACGGGGAACAAACATTACATCGGTCCTTTCGCACTCGCCGGCAAGATCCCTGTTCCGGATCCACCTTTCCGAGAAGATTATCCTCGACGACCATGTCCCAATTTCTATCACACTCTCGAAGACATCACGTTCGAGACTGTGAAGCAGCAGCAGCAGCTCACATACTCCATTCACCGTCCTACTGCTATCTTCGGCTTCGCGGAAGGCAATCTGATGAACATGGTGAGCACGCTTGCGGTATATGCTGCCATCTGCCAATACGAAAACAAACCTTTGATCTTCCCTGGCAGCAAGATGTGCTGGGACTTCATGCAGGATGCATCGGATGCGGATCTGGTAGCGGAACAGGAGATTTGGGTTGCATCTGTAGCTGATCCTAAAGCGAAGAACGAAGCTTTCAACAGCAACAACGGGGATGTGTTCAAGTGGAAACGACTATGGCAGTTGCTTGCTCAGGAATACAATGTACAACCGGAGTACAAAGGCGAGCCGTTCTCACTGCAGGAAGCCATGAAGGGGAAAGACGCCGTGTGGGACAAGATAGTGAAGGAGAAAGGGTTGCGACCCGGGCTTAAGCTTGAGGATGTCGCTCACTGGTGGTTTGTGGATATCTGGCTGGGTCAGAACATCGAGAACGTGAGCAGCATGAACAAAAGCCGTGAGCGTGGGTTCCTGGGTTGGCGTGATAGTGAGAAAAGCTTCCTTTCTGTCATACACAAATCCAGGAAGCATAAGGTAGTTCCATAAAACATCATGTAGAAAACATAAATTTGCAGATCAATTTTTTTTCCCTACTCAACTGTTTTTGATGCAGCAGATCAAGAAGCTAGTCCCGGCAGGCTATGCCGCTCAAATGGGGTCCAAGCTGTTGCTGCCTAGAATGTTGATGCTCAAGAAGATCTAGACGTGTTGTTTCATAGCGCCTGGTGTTGTTGTGCAACCTGCAGGCAGCATGAGCGATGTAGTTGCAGATAATATTGCACTGTAGCTAGCTCTCAGCTGCATGCAGATCACTGCTTTTCTCTGTCTAAATTCCTGCACTGCTTCTGCTGCTGCTGCCATTTTGGTGTGTTTTTCTCAGAGAAAAAACCACAGCTTCAGAGTCTAGATCAAGCTTTGCTGCAGGTTCTTCTTTCCACAACTGCATGTGGGAGATTCAATGCTAGAAAACCCAGCAGGCTCTCTCAAGATAGAGTGTAATATATGCGCATCTCGAGTCTGTGAAATTGCGAAATCAGAATTTTGTGTACTGCCATAACATATATAAATTTGTACATGAATAACTGCGGCTGATCTTTGCAATGAAATGATCTCATTTTGGGAGGAGGACACATGAAAACATCAGTTTAAAAAGCTGCACTCATTGAATGTAGAATTTTGTGACTTTTTGTAATATTTTGGAGACAATTGCAAGTTAGAGTGGATGATCACTTTCAAGGGTGTCACAATTGTGATCCAGGAAAGTCCCAGGCTATATTGAGTTGCTATAATCAACTAGTTGCCAAAATTATGTAGCAAAAATTCTCCTAGAATTATTATCATGTGAGAGTCTCCCCATGTATGGATCATCTGATTTTCACTTGCAAAAGATTTCATGCAGTCAGCTCTTTGGTTGAGCTGTGAAATTTATCAACTCACAGCTGCAGTTTGAAATTAGAGGTCATGGTGCAATGGAAGTATTCAAAAGAAGAAGTTATGATTCTCAGATCTGCTTCATTTGGAGATTTGCTGCTACTTCTACTCCCCCATTGCCCAATATATAGCTAGCTCTTTGCACAATCAGATCAGAGCCTGGCAGAAATAACATTATCTTCTGTTGTTGAAATTTCATGAGGATCCAAGGTTAGTTAGCATCATTCACAGGTACATGAGATCAAGGGTACTAGACTCATCCTGATGGATTGTTCAAGGGACCAATCAAAGAAGCTTCAAACGTATATGGCCCTTTTTAGAATGTTTGGGCAAGAACCCAAAATTTCTTGAATTTGTATTTTAGCAGAGCAGTTCTCTTGAAATTCTGTGATCTTTTGTTGGCTCAGGCCATCAGGAGAAACTATGAAACCATGTTGTTTTCATTTGGTAGATCACACAATTGTAGAAATCATGTTCATCAAGTGTTACTTAGTCTCCTGCTCCAACCAGAACCAAACCCTTGATGAACAGGTTCTGGTTGCAGTGTTTTTGTTTTTTCAACTTTGTGATGTAGTTGTTGAGCTGGTGATCATCCATAAGCTGATTCAACAGCCAAATTATGCTATTGAAAAATGATTTAAAATTAAAAAAAAAAATCCTTATATATTTTTGGCTGTCTACTTGAGCCATGTATAGAAGAAATCTGGTGATTTTAAAGATTTTTTTGGGGGAAATTTCCACAATTTGTTTTTCAAAAAATCATTGAATTTGTGAGTAAAAAATTCAAAAATTCCACAGGACTCAGGGAAAAATTTCACACAAAAACATACTTCATATTTAGATGGTCACCTTAAATATGAATGTTGTCATATAACCTCCAATCTTGAGCTATGTGCAGTCCTTTTAAGGTTTAGGGTTTTGGGGTTCAGGGTTCATGAGAATATTTTTTTAAGGATTTAGGGTTTTAAGGTTGATGAAATATTCTTTTCAGGGTTTAGTGGTTTAGGGTTTCGTCAAAGGAATATGTTGCTCGAAGTGGACTAAATCAGCTCCAAATCCAAACTTCTTCTGATGGGTTCCCCCTGTGTGCATGTGCTTCACCTCTGACCTTCTTTGGGCTTCTATTCCAAGTTCTTTTCTCAAGAATTAAAAACCAAGAGTTTAGGGATTTGAAGAACCAGGCCGTCCAAACGTCCAAACCAGTGTTGTGAGGGTCTCTGGTTCCAGTGTTAAAATTGAGGATTTAAGGTCAGATTTTGTGACCTGAACCCGAGCTCACATCTTTTTGTTGGAACTGGCACAAGAATGAGCTATTGGAACAAATTTTTTTGGGTTAATCTGGACTCAAAACCAAAATCGTGAAAACACATTCTTGAAAAGAGAGGCAGGTTCTTTAAATAGTCAAGTTGATTTTTTAAAAAAAGATGAGAAGTAGGCTCAATTTTTGGTTCAGACCAGGCCAGATGTCTTATCAAAATTTTGAAAAGAAGATGGATCAGAAATTGAATGGATCTTTTCAAAACCTTGAATGGAACAACTTTAGTGTTAAGCAATGCGCCATCGCTATTGTGTGATTTAGGGTACATTTCCATGTCTTCAGCTTCCGAGACCATCCAACTGCAATTAATTTGGTCAAACTATGGCAAATTGGTTTCTATGTTCACTTCACTATTTTTCAACTTGAATGAACCCAAACCTGTTCAAGTGATGAATCTTGTTGGATCTTTTGTGTTATTGCAAATCTATTAGTGTAAAAAATGTCAATAATTTGTTTGTCAAGTTAATTAAATGTCTTTTTTTTTGCAACCCTTAACAGGAAATTAGTGCTTTCTCAACTTAGCTCTTTTCATTTATGCAAGGTTGTCAATGGTGAGGACTGATGCAGAGTTTGTAATGTCCAATGTGGGGAGTGTAACAGCCCGAAGAGACGCACCCCCATTAGGGGTATCCTCTTGGCTGTTACCCAAAAACAAACTTTGAGAGGACTTTACTACCGCTGGATTCACATCAAGGTGGTAAAGACCATAAACTAAACCCTAATGTTATCCCATTCACACAAAAAGGGTGAAAACTGACTTGGCAAATGACATGGCGTTGAGGTTAAGAGCGGGATATCTTAACCCCGTGAATAAATATCTTCAATTTTCTTAGATTTGAGATCAACTTAGGGTGGAATAAGGATGTTTATTTGACCTGTTGATTTCAAAAGGTTACCCCCCTCCCCTCTCTTCATGCTCCCTAGAGCTTCTAAATGATGTTGTTCTCTTTTTCACCCAAAAGAGCACCCAAAATGGTGGGAGACATTGAGGAGTTTTTGGGGCAATCTGAATAAAGTTTTTTCAAATCTGCCCAACATTTTTAGGCATTTTGGAAACATTTTTTCCATGTTGCCTCCAATTTGGGGCAGGTAATGATTTTTTTTGATTTGGAGCTTTAAAGTGAATGAAAACTTGCAAAAGGGGTAAGTATGTAAATAGGAGCCAACGGGATTATTTTACAACAGTTTTTTTTAGTATTTTTTCATTTTTTCATATGAAAGAATTTATGAATGAAAATTTTGACAATTTTTTATTAAAAATAAATATAGTTGCACCAATAAATCACATGTTTTGTGTTAATCATTGTTGAATAAATATGATTTTTTCAAAGTGTGTAAATTTTGCCAAAATCATATCAAAATATGCTAATTATTTTAGGTTTTTTTTTTGGTATCATAAATTACAACTTTGTTTTGTATGTCATGCACAATATACCCCATTTATATATTGTAAAGGACTCTTAAAAATTTGAAAAATATTTAAAAATTCATATTTTTTGAATTGTGAGTGCTTTTTGAATTAGAGTAGTAGGTTGTTTTGATTTAAATTTTTTTATCATTAGAATTATGTTATTACAATAGTCCTTCACCTAATCCTTTGTAAAATTAATCACATTTGACACAAAACATCTTTTTTGAAAGTCAAAATTCAAAATTTCATTTAATAAAAATTTAATTTGAATGTCTAAACTTTCATATTAGTTATTTAACACAACTTGAAATGATTAATATAAGTTTTAAATGTCAAAAAAATAAAAATAAAATGATTCACAATTTTCACCACTATCTGACATGATTTTTAGCTTCTATTATCTACGTGCTCACAACTGAAGAAAGAGACAATTAAATCGAATAAAAATATCCATGCTAACCCTTGGTGTGAATCCAACTTATATAGGATGTAAATTAGCAGAAAGCTCTAGCTTTAGGCCCATTAAGAATGATTGGTTTCTGCCAATGGGCCTCATAAGCTGGCCTCTTTAATTACAACCACCTCAAACCCTAGAAAGGTCTAAAGATTGACCCTTCTCCTATACCTCCAGAGATTCCTTTGATTAGGTTTCTCAAAGTACTGTACAATGTCAAGTCTGGTGGTGTACATGCATGAGGAGTTGACATATTGGGTGATGGCAAGGGTTACTTGACCCCCAGTAAGTATGTATGTCCATCCCTCCCCTCCCTGCATGCATGATGCAGAGCTTTCTTTTGATCAATTTTGTGGTGTAGCCAAACTGGCAATGATCCACAGGAAAATATTTCCTTAGAAGCTATAAATATGAAAATCATTTTTTAAGATTTTGGCTATCTTCCTTGAATCATATATAGAAGTCTGATAATGGTTTGCTAAGTTTTGGGTTGAATTATTGTTTTTTAAAATCTAAAAAAGCATTTGATTTTGGGATCCAAATTCTTGGTGTGTGTGCCAGACATGGAGGAGCTGGTTTTTTGCAAGTCGTACTGTGAGTCCCACGTGCATTTCTCCTATTTTATGGTTTGTTTTTTCTACCCCGGGCCACAAGAATATTTGCAGATCACGAGGAAATGGATCCGAAAGCCATGTGGTTTACATGCCATAATCCAAGTTCCATGCAATTGATCATGCAAGCACCTACACAATTTTATATGAGAAGAATTAAGTAGTCGCCGGGAGATTTTATCAGCCTAGTGTTTGATGATGATGATGAGGAACTTGCCTCCGGTTTGATGATCATTGCAGCAATAAATTCTCACTGTTTCTTCATCATCGGAGGTCATCATCTGGTACTTGTGTTACTTAGAAGCTCAGATAATTTCCAGTATTGGTTTTGAGTGCCTGACCTCAGATTTCCAGTGTTTGGTTTGCAAACCTGAGCTCAGATTTTCAGTGTTGGGTTGCAAACCTGAGCTCAGATAATTTCCAGTATTGGGTTTGAGTGCCTGACCTCAGATTTCCAGTGTTTGGTTTGCAAACCTGAGCTCAGATAATTTCCAGTGTTGGGTTGCAGACCTGAGTTCAGATTTTCAGTGTTGGATTTCAGACCTGAGCTCAGATTTTCAGTGTTGGGTTGAGCTGCATGATCATCCAGGAGCAGTAAGGGGCGCGAGCTGTACGTATGCAATCCGCATGACAGAGATGGGGACACAGAAGGTACAAATCGGCTGCTGCTTTCTAGTTTCAATTTGAGCTCCCATATTGCATGGTAGTAGCTGGATCTGCAGAAATTTCTTCACCAGTTTTGATCTTCAACAGTTTCGTAGATGATCCATGAGTCTAGTTGGAGGGAGTAAATTGACAAGAAGCTGCTGGTCTGGTTTTTTTGTGTACTGTGGAATTATATGGCTGCAGGTAGCTCTGATTGCAGGAGTGACAGGAATCGTCGGCAACAGTCTTGCGGCAAAGTTGCTGCAGGAACCCAAAGCATCGGAGTCGAGTTCTTGGAAAGTGTATGGGGTAGCTCGCAGGTCTGCCAAGCCGGATTGGTTGCCGGAGTCGTTGCACTACATAGGATGCAACCTGCTTGATCGCGAGGAAACGCTGTCGAAACTGTCAAGACTGCAAGACGTGACGCACTTGTTTTACGTGACTTGGGTCAATAGACTAACGGAAGAAGAGAACATCAAGACCAACACTCAGCTTTACCGCAACATTCTCGACGCATTGCTGCCGAATGCCAAGAACTTTCGGCACATCGTGTTGCAGACTGGGACGAAGCACTATCTCGGCCCGTTTGAACTCGCTGGTCAGATCCCGGTTCCCGACCCACCATTCCGAGAGGATTACCCAAGACGTCCTTGCGCGAATTTCTATCACGATCTCGAGGACATGACATTCGAGACAGTGAAGGGGACTAGTATCACTTACTCCATTCACCGTCCCACTGGCATCTTCGGATTTGCAGAAGGCAATCTGATGAACATGGTGAGCACCTTGGCTGTCTATGCGGCCATCTGCCAGTACGAGAACAAACCGTTGATCTTCCCTGGCAGCAAGATGTGCTGGGACTTCATGCAGGATGCATCAGATGCGGACTTGGTAGCAGAACAGGAGATTTGGGCATCCTTAGATCCCAAGGCAAAGAACCAGGATTTCAACATCACCAACGGCGATGTCTTCAAATGGAAACGTCTTTGGCAACTACTGGCAAAAGAGTACAACGTTCGAGCTGAGTATAAAAACTACGAATCTGATCATCATCAAGAGTCCGAGCTGCCAAAGAAGACGATCACGTGTACATCTCTGCAAGAAATGATGAAGGGCAAAGAAGCTGTGTGGGACAAGATTGTGAAAGAGAAAGGATTGCGACCCACAAAGCTTGCTGATGTCGCTCAGTGGTGGTTTGTTGACAGTTGGTTGGGTCAGGACATCGAAAACGTGAGCAACATGAACAAGAGCCGTGAGCTTGGATTCCTGGGCTGGCGTGACAGCGAGAAATCCTTCTTGTCTGTGCTTGAAAAATCCAGAAAGAATAGAGTTGTTCCATGAATTGTGTGTGTATAGATCGATCAGCTGCAGCTGCAGCAGCTCCTATTGTCTAGTACTCAACCAGTTGCAGTTTGTTGGCCTTGCATACCAAGGCAAGGATATTGTATTTAGATTCATTATAGAGTTTATAGTAGCTTATGGGATTTTGGCCCCTAGGTAATAGGTCTATTTTTATATGAGAATTTTTGAAATAAGGATGATATTTTGGCTTGTGTTGAAACTTGAGATTAGTTATAGAGTTATAATAATATCTTGAAGGGTTTTGGTTTCTTTAAGAGGATTTTTTGAAGATTATATTTTTGCATGGTGAAATATTTGAGTTTTCATAATTCTTCTTTTGCCTTAAGATATGTACCTTTTAATGTAAATGGCAAGGCCACACTGTGACACACCCCTTGTTTTCTTGAAAATCCAATGGACCCATGAGCAAATAATCTCTGGCTGATCATGCTAATTCTAGTAACTGATATTAAGTACCCCAAGTTTATAATGGGGGTATTATTCCAGGTTGAAAATATATACTTCCATATATGTAAGTTGTAAAGGCGGTGGACAAAGAGGGAAGCATGAGAAAGCATGATTCTATTTTGGGGATGGAACCATAATATTTTTTAGGCTTTTATTTGGGGGAGTTTGCCATGTTCCAAAAATGTTGGTGATGGGCCAATCAAATGGGCTCCTTCTCAATGTTCTGCTTTTGTTGAATTCCTGAGACAGAAAGAGAGTGTAGAATGGACCCCTGGAGGTGATCTGTTCATTCGTGTAAAGCTTATTTAATGTTAAGAGCTTCATGAGCTTGTCTATTCTCTGTAAACTTGCAATATCACAAGCCGGTCCAGCAGCCCAATGTGCAAATCTGTAAATTCAGATCAATATGGTGTGGATTGACAGTTTTGTGAAGTCTTCTTCTGGTTGTGTCAGCCTGGGCTTCATAGCCATATTTGGCGAAATCTGCCTAGAGATGAGTTCAACGTTTTCCACAGTTTTTTTTATGGTTGATCATCAGCCCTTCTTTTCTTTTGTTTTGGAGAAAGTGCCCACATGGCTACAGGAGTCTTGGACTTCAGAGTCCAAGGGGCAATATATTTAAATTATTTGTTAAATGAGCTGGCTATCCTCTGTTTGGCAATGTAGGAATGTGGCGAAGTTTTATGTGTTGCAGTAAAAGTGTAGTGGTGATCAGAGGGAAAAAGAGCCATGCCATTATTGGCTACAACCAAAATTTATAAACAGACTTTAGGCTACTGTCAAGTTTGAGATTGTGTTTAATCTGGCTCCCTTGCATTTGGAGTGTGAAGCAAACTGGCTATCATAGAACATTCTGCCTAAAAGTATTGTACAACAAAAATGCTCAAGTTCATATCATGAATTGTAACAATTTCTTTAAGCTTACCAAGATGATGGGAAGAAAGGAGTTGCATAGCAGCATAGAACATAAAATTAATTAAAACTTGAAATTGCAAGTCTGAAGGAGTTAGTACTTGGGTTGCTGTAGAAAAAAAGGTTCATATGAAACTATGCATAGAAACTAACCATCTCTAGCATTTATGCAATAACACCATAGTCATTTGCTGGTCCAATCCAGCATCAAATGTGGTAGTGTATGGAATTTTTTTTAAAGTGAAGAACTTTTGGTTGTACTTGCCAACTACAAGAGGTCAATGAGGATTTAAAGTAGCTTGTAGCTTGCTATTCAGAAAGGTTAGAGATGAAAAACAACATTCATTTTTATTTGAAAACTTTAATCGTATGATAATTAAGGATTTTCGAATAGTTAAAATTTGACCATATTTTCATAAGTCCATATGAGTTACAATTTTTGTTTTTTTTAAAATTTCTTTGTCTCAAAACCATATGTTTTTGAAAGCTTTACATGGGTCTTTATTCATTTGGACTTTGTGAGTTTTTCTTTTAGAACTCCTAAATTAAAAAATGACATCAGCTACATTAAATATTAGTTTTCACATAGATTTGGGAAGGTTTGTAAATAATTGAACATGTATTATTCAAAGATTAGAATAATTACATTTTAAAAAGTAACAACCATGTTCATTTGAATTTAAAAAAAAAGTCTTGTATGGACCTATATGGAGTGCAATTTTTGCCAATATTGAGACATTCAATTTTGCATTCACCGAATGATATTGAATCACAAACTGACCATAAAAGTTCTGCGTTTGACACATTTTTTCTATTAAAAAAATACTACAACAATGTAATCTCGAATTTAGATGTGGACCTTGTTACTAATTCCAACAATTTTCACTTCATGGTCATACTAACCACCCACATTAGAAACACAACCAAAAAACACAACATGAAGAAGACACAACAAAATACAATACCAAAGCTCAAACCCAAATAAAACACAAGACCTCCAATTGTAAATAATGCAAAACTTTAAGTGCATTGCAAATTAAAATCTAGAAAGATGGAACTTGAAAACGAACCTTTTTAACTTGAAAGCAACCTCCATATCTTTCAGCAAGAATCCAAAATCTCTTTTGGGAAGAATCCTTCTTCATTTTGTGGCGGCATTCATTCATGGTCTCAATGGAAAACATTCCCCCAAATTACACATTGCACAATGACAACCATGGGTGGTTGTTAGTAAATGCAATGATCTACAAATCTTTGTTTTAAAATTTAAATTTTTTCTAATTGAATAACCTAATTTTTAAATGGTGACACTAAGTTAGTAAACATTGAGATGTTTTTTACTTGAACAAGGCAAGTGGGTGACAAGCTTTATTTGGAGAGTGGGAGTGATGGCGATGAATGTTACCTATTTTAGCAAACTAGTTGGCGACACCAAATGTTAAACCTTACCATAATTAACTACTATGGATGGCCATGATTAACTATTATGGTTACATCTTACAGTGGTGATGGCATAAGATGGCGATGGATAGCTTTGGATGATTGAAAAATGATGGTAATAAAGTTGACAACCAATAAAATCATTTGGTTACATTGGCTATTGTCATTATATGATTCGGCTACTAGTCATTTAACACTAAAGTTGGGTAGTTTAAAATGATTTCATAAAACACAACAATTATAAGTGGGCTTATAACTTGTTGTAAATAATTTGTTACTTGTGTAGTTACTTAGGGTTTAAGTTTGGTAATTCACTTGGTGGTTAGGTTTCATAATTTAATAATGGGGTGAGTCATCATCAAAGTAGTCATAACTTCAATTATGTGCATGATTCAAGGATGGTGACTCACAAGACAAGTTTTTGCACAAATTAATGTGTAAAATTTTAAGAAATTTCTTATTTAATTTCATTTTTAAAAATATATAAATGAATGTTTTGGGACTTTTGAAAACACCTTCATTTAATAAAAACAAATTCTTATATGAATGCAAATTTCATGAAATAAAATTATGAAAGGAATTGAAATTTTAGTTTCGAAACATTTTGACATAATTTATGAATGTGTGAAATGTATGGTAAGATAATGGTGTGGCATAATAATTATACATAGAAAGTAGAAACATTGTAACAACCATAATTTTGGTTCACCACCTGTCATGGCCTAGGATACTTTGGGATACATTGGGCAATGTCATGTCCTAGGATATTTTGGGATACTTTTGGCAATATCATGGCTTAGGGTATTTTGGGATACTTGGGATACTTTTGGCAATGTCATGTCCTAGGATATTTTGGGATACTTTTGGC